>Ga0315338_1000655_pt1 | contig 66948 bp, 83 predicted proteins | sample ASW8metaG_FD_204518 | JGI IMG/M metagenome (GOLD analysis project Ga0315338, IMG submission 204518) | Ammonia-oxidizing marine archaeal communities from Monterey Bay, California, United States - ASW #8 | ecosystem: Environmental > Aquatic > Marine > Coastal | place: USA: California | collected...
AATTCAGGATTAATTCCTGAAAAAAGTGTAGTTATTTGGCCCTTTAGTGGATATGGGCATTGGCCAGCACGGTCACCCTCTGCTAATTGGTGGAACACAGTGGTAAATACTTTAATTGATAATAATTTTATGGTTTTTCACTGTGGATGGATAGAAGAACCACATTTATCAAATTTAGAAGGATATGTAAGGTGTGTTAATCTATCATTCTTTGAACAAATAAAAATTAGTTTAGCAACAAAGTTAGCAATAGGTGCAGATAGTGGATCTATGTGGACGTTAGGTGCATATTCATTTCCTGCTATTCATTTAATGACCAACTGGAGAGATGGGCACTCTCAGAATTTTAGTGCAATGAATCCAGTTAATATTAATGGAACTTCATTTTTTGCTCCTCCAATGACCGATGGGTGGTCTTTTCAAGAATTATTAGATACAGTATGGGATAAAACACAATGATTACAGCAAAGAAAATATCAGAATGTAGATTATGCGAATCTAAGAATTTAACATCTTTTTTTAGTACTGGAAATATTTATATAAACGATTTTCCAACAACTCCTACAGGTCATAGAGGTAAAGCCGATATGACTCTAGTAAGGTGTAATGAATGTACGTTAATTCAACTTGATCAGACAGTAGATAGTGAAGTATATTTTGAATATTGGTATCAATCCAAATTAAATAAAAAGATTGTTAATAATTTACAAGATATTGTAAATGAAGTAAAGAAAGAAGTATCCTTAGAAAAAGGAGATTATGTACTTGATATTGGAGCAAATGATGGTACATTATTAAGTTTTTATGAAGATATACCCGTTTGTCGGGTAGGATGTGATCCAGCCAAATCTATTCAAGAGGATTTAAAAAAACATAGTGAATATCAAATTAATGATTTATTCCATAAATCGGGTTGGGATAAAATAACAAAACAAAAAGCTAAAGTTATTACTGCTATCGCTATGTTTTATGATCTTGATAATCCACACGAATTTGTAAGTGGTATTCAACAAATATTATCACCTGATGGAGTCTTCGTTGTACAACTTATGCCTGCCCGACCAATGCTAGATACCTATGATATTGGAAATGTCTGTCACGAACACTTACTTTACTATACTTATGAGTCTTTGGTTACATTATTTGAAGAAAATGGATTAGAAATTTATAAAGTTAAAGAAAATGATATTAATGGAGGGTCTTATCAACTTTGGATAAGACATGGTAGTTTATATCAGTTGGCACAAGGATTAAAACTTGGGTCAGTACAATACGAAGAAGATTGTTCCTTAACAAGGTTACATGAATGGTGTCAGCAAATTAATCAAAATCGTATCGAAACAGTAGAATTTATTAATCAAGAAGTTCAGAATGGTAAAAATATATATCTCTATGGAGCTTCTACTAAAGGTAATACAATTGCACAATGGTATGGATTAAATTCAACTAATATTAAAGGTGCTGCAGAAATACACCCTGATAAAATAAGAAGGTATATGGTAGGCAGTCAAATTCCAATTATTCACGAAGATGAAGCAAGAAAAGATGCAGATTATTTTATTATTATAGGCTTCGGATTTAGAGATATTTTTATTAAAAAAGAAAAAGAATTCTTAAAAAACGGAGGAAAACTCATATTTTGTACTCCAAAATTTGAAATTGTAGAACATGGTTAGAAAAAAAGCTCTTATAACTGGAATTACTGGACAAGATGGTGCTTATTTAAGTAGATATCTCATAAATAAAGGATATGAAGTTTATGGGGGTATAAGACGGGGAAGTACTGATAGTAATTGGCGATTAGAAGAATTAGGAGTTCTAGATCAAATTAAACCTATTTTTCTAGAACTTTTAGAAGAGTCTAATATTAACTATATTGTTAAGACTTTAAAAGTACAAGAAATTTATAATCTAGCAGCTATGAGCTTTGTACGAACAAGTTTTGATTACCCAGTATATACTGCTAACGTTGTTGGTTTAGGGGCAATGAGATTCTTAGAAGCTATCAGGCAAGAAAGTCCTAATACTAGGTTTTATCAAGCTTCTTCATCAGAAATGTTTGGCAAAGTTACAGAAACACCTCAGAACGAAAATACCCAATTTTATCCTCGTTCTCCCTATGCAATTGGAAAAGCTTTTGCACATTTTTCAGTGCTTAATTATCGTGAAGCTTATGGATTACATGCTAGTTCCGGAATGTTATTTAATCATGAATCTCCTTTACGTGGACTTGAATTTGTTACTCGTAAAATAACTTCAACTTTAGCACGTATAGCCAATGGCGAAAATATTATACTAGAATTAGGTAATATGAACGCCCAAAGAGATTGGGGTTTTGCTGGTGCTTATGTTAAAGCTATGCATCTCATGTTACAACAAGATGAACCTGATGATTATATAATTTCAACAGGAGAAACTCACAGTATTAGAGATTTTTTAGAAATTGCTGCTAACCATCTAGGGATGGAACTTAATTATGCAGGGTCAGGAGTCGATGAAAAAATTTATGATCAAGATGGGAAAATGATTGGGCGTATTAATCCAGTACATTTTAGACCGACAGAAGTAGATTTACTATTAGGAGACTCTACAAAAGCTAAAAAAGTTCTTAATTGGAATCCTGAATTTAGTTTTAAAGAATTAGTTATAATGATGGTAGAGTCAGATTTTGACAAAGTTAATAAAGGTATTAAATTACAATGAATATTTATATTACAGGAATAGCAGGTTTAGTTGGTAGTAATTTAGCTAAATTAATGTTAACAAGAAATCATACTGTTAGGGGGTGTGATACTTTAATTGGTGGATATGAAGATAACATTCCCGAAAATATTGAATGGTCTAATGTGGATATTTGTGATATTGAAAGTATGCAACAAGAACTTAAAGGTATAGATGTTGTTATTCATACGGCTGCTCTTCCTTATGAAGGACTTAGTGTATTTAGTCCTTCTCTAATAGTACAAAATATTGTTGGGGGTACAACTAGCGTAGCTTCTGCTGCTATACAAAATAATGTAAAAAGATTTATATTTTGTAGTTCAATGGCAAGATATGGCGATCAAACACCTCCATTTACAGAAAATTTAGATAAAAAACCAGTTGATCCATATGGTATGGCTAAAGCTCAGGCTGAAGATATGTTGTTTCTTTTAAACGATATTCATGGACTAGAGGTGACAGTAGCCGTTCCTCATAATATTATTGGAATAGGACAAAGATATACTGACCCATTTCGAAATGTAGCAGCCATTATGATTAACAGTACTTATAAAAATAAAAAGATTTATATTTATGGAGATGGAAATCAAAAAAGAAGTTTTAGTGATATTACTGATTGTGTAACAGCTTTAGGTCATATGATAGAAAGTGATCGAAATCTTAATAAACAAATTTATAATATAGGTCCAGATAATAATGAAATTACAATTAATCATTTAGCTGAATATATATCTATATTAACAGATTTGTCACCAGAATTAATATTTATCCCAGATAGGCCCAGAGAAGTTAAAAATGCCTATTGTTCAAGTGATAAAATTAAAAAAGAATTTAATTATAATGCAAATATTAATATTACTACTACTCTTTCAAACATGATAGAGTGGGTTAACAAAAGAGGATCTAGAGATTTCGACTATCATTTACCAATTGAAATTACAAATAAAAAAGAGTTACCACAAACATGGAAGGATCAATTATTTTAATGTTAAAAAATATGCTTATAAACAGTATTGTGCTGTATATTATCCCGTCAGCAGACGCATCATGTGAATATTCTAAAGGAAAAATTATAAATATAGATAATAGTTATACAATTACAGTAATAGATTTAGAAGATAACGAGCAACATGACTTAAGAGCTATAGATATTATAAAATTTGATAAATATAATATAATTAAAAAGAATCTATTAAATTTAGTAAAATGATTGAAATTCCTGTTTCCTTTGGAGAATTAGTCGATAAAATAACAATTTTAGAATTGAAAGGTTATTATATTAAAGATAAAAGTAAATCTGTTCATATTAAACATGAATTACAATTACTAGAAAAACTATATAAAGAGTACTATAATACAGGGGATTTACCTATTAGAAATCACATTTATGATTTAAAAGGTAAATTATATGAAGTTAATTCTGATATTTGGAAATTAGAGGATAATATAAGAAATAAAGAAAAATTACAAGAATTTGATGATGATTTTATTTTTTACGCCCGTAATATTTATAAAGTTAATGATAAAAGAGCGCAATTAAAAAGACACCTCAATGAACTTGTCAACTCTGAAATAATAGAAGAAAAATCTTATCAAAAATATTAAATAATGACATTTGAAGACATTCAACAACAAATTGAAGAACTACCTAGTGATGACCCAGAATTTATAATTGGGTGGTTAATAGCTCAGTTGGCATATGTTACAGAAGAATTAGAGAAAAGTAAGAAAAAATACGATGCATAAAGAACTATTAATATGTTTCGGTACTCGACCGGAATGGTTAAAAGTTAAACCTTTATTAAATGTTATGGATAACTATAAATTATTATTTACTGGACAACATGTAGACTTATTAAAAGATATAGAAGTAGATTATAGAATTGATATAGGAAACAAAACATATAGATTAGACCAAATTATAAGTGACTGCTTAACTCAATTTCCAAAAGGAGATTTTGATGTACTAGTTCAGGGGGATACAGTATCAGCATTTGCTTGTGCATTAGCAGCATTTAGTAGAAAGTTAAAAATTATACATTTAGAAGCAGGTTTAAGATCTTATAACTTAAAACAACCTTACCCCGAAGAAGGATATCGTCAGATGATATCTAGAATAGCAGATATTAATTTTGCTCCTACATCTACATCAGCTCAGAATTTATTTAATGAAAAGACAAATGGTGTAACTCATGTAGTTGGTAATTCAATATCTGATAATTTAATTGAATATAAAGAACAATGTGAATATGGAGATAAAGTATTAATTACTTTACATAGATGGGAGAATCATCATTGGATGGATGAATGGTTTACAGAGCTAAATAAGATAGCAAAAAAGTATTCTAATTTAGAGTTTATAATTCCTCTTCATCATAATCCTGCTGTACGTAAACATAGTCACTTGCTTACAAATGTAACAGTAGTACCACCATTACCTCATAATGAAATGTTAAAGTTAATAAGTCAGTCTAAATTTATTATATCTGATAGTGGAGGAGTTCAAGAAGAAGGAGCTTTCTTAAATAAGAAAGTAATAGTATGTAGAAATGTAACTGAAAGACCAGAAGGAATTTGCACAGGACATTTACACTTATGCCATAAACCTAGAGATCTAGCTGGATTAGTAGATCACGTTAATAGAGATTATATTATAAAGAAAGATTCTCCTTATGGACATGGAGATACAGCATTAAGAGTTAAAAAAATACTACATAGGCAAGAAAAGGAGTAGTAATATGGGAGATACTTTATATGAGCAATATATAAAACTTACTGAAGAAAATGGAACTTTAAAAAAAGAAGTAGCTGAAATGCAAAAACAAGTTCATACTCTTCAAATAAGAGTAAAAGAACTAAATGAAGAATTACTCCATTCACGAAGAAAAAATAAATGACATTTACCGTAATTACACCCTATGTTTTTGAAGAAGAAATTAAAGAACTTAAAAGTAATATTCCTTGGGAATTAGATTGGATATTAGAACAGGATAATTCACGTATTGGTCCTGATATGATGTATCAACGACTTTGGAAACAATGTGATACTGATATTTTTATTTTTCATGCTGATATGACTCCGATGACTGGAAAAGAGAGATGGTGGGAAGAAATCGAAGAGTACGCTACTCAATTACCAGATGCAGGTATTATTGGCTGTAAACTTCTCTACCCTCTTCAAGATGAAAATAAAAAATATTACATCGAATGTGCAGGTGGAAAGTTTGAAAATAAAAAACCCGATCACTATGGATCGGGCATTGAAATAGGAAGTAGAGTAGCTTTTAAAACTCCCGAAGTTGATAATGGACAATATGATAAAGTCAGAGAAGTAGCTTGGTATACTTTTGGAGGAATCTTTATTAGAAGAGATGTGTTAAATGCAATAGGAGACTTTGATCCAGAGTATGAATGGAGTTATAATCGGGATGTTGATTATTGCTTACAAGTACGAGAAAAAGGATGGAAAATTTATCAAGTTCCCACTCCTTTAATGCATTATCAAAGCAAAGACGTTAAAAGAATTAGAACTCAAGAAAATATTGATGCAGAAACTAGAAATTTAGAAAGGTTACAACGAAAGTGGGAAAATAACCCTCTTTACGCTACAATTGAATCATGATTGAATCATTAGAACCAGTAGAGAAAAAACAATTTTTAGATTTAGCAAACTACTTACAAAGATGGCTCAGTTCACATCCGCATGCAGAAGAGGATGATGACCCTCATCGACAAATGAGAATGTATGCCATGACATATTTACGATTATATGAAGAGTTTATTAAACTTTATAAATATGTAGTTACTGCAGAATATATAGACAAAAAAACAACACCCCGTTTACATTAAAAGGAAAGAAACAAATGGTTACAAATTATATTAATAAAGATGAGTTTCAACAAAAAATTCGTGCTATGAGAGTAAAACTTCATATGGAAAATAATAAAACTTTAACATGGGTTATTTATATCGCAGTATCTATGTTTGCCCTTCTGTTTGTTGTAGGAGCAGTTACGTTGATTTTAACTCTCTTAATTTTATTTATAATTGGATTACCCCTCGCCTTTATAGAGGGAGTTATTAAAGGATACAGAAAAAATGAGTAAGAAATCAGTTATTAGTCTTATTAGTTATGATGCCGAGTATTTACCCGCCAGTATTAAAACTTATTATAACTATGTAGACGAAATTGTACTAGGACTCGATGAAAATAGAACATCGTGGAGTGGTAATCAATTTTCTTTTGACGAAGAAGCATTATTTAAAGAACTCGGCACAATTGATGGAGATAACAAAATAGAAATTGTAGAAGATAATTTCTATGTTAACCCTGATAATTATATTGAAAATGACAATTATGAAAGAAATTTCTTAAAATCACATTGTACTCATGATTGGGTTATGAGTTTTGATGCAGATGAAGAGCTAATTAATGCTCCAGATTTCTTTAACCGATTTTGTCCAATTGCTGAGAAGTATTATACTTCTTATGACTTTGCTTTTACTTGGTTTTTACCATATAAAGAATTTGAAGAAGATTATTTAGTCATTGCTAATGATGACGGTACTTTTATTCGGACAGAAAGACAAGGGTTTGCAACTCATAAAGATAATACATATGTTTATGCGCGTTGGACAAATATAACTCAAAACCAACCAAATAAACTTATTTTGACTCCATTAGGAATTAAACACTGGAGTTTATGTCGTCCACAAGAAAAACTGCATCAAAAAATTAATAATATTGGTCATGCAGATTTAACAGAACAAGGTGATCCTTTTTATGAAATGTGGAAACAAGTAACAATGGAGAATTATCACGAAATGAGAGATTTTAAAACTTCGGGTCTAGGCGAACCTTCACAATGGCCTAATCTAGTGCAAGTTCCGAAAGCAGTTTTTGAACAAGCAATGCAACAAAATACAGGATGGATATACTAATGAGAGAAGTAGAAATTATCGGTAAATTTTATGATAATCATAGTTTAGCTATTATTAACCGTGAAATAGCAATAAGATTATCAGATAAGGAAAAGTATCCTGATATTAAATTGGCTATTACTCCAATGGATCAATACGATTCCAAACATAAGGTAAAAAAAGACTCTTTAAAGATTTTGAAAGAACTAGAAGCAAACGAGGTTGAAGCCGACATTCAAATTAGGCATACTTACCCTCCTATGTGGAGATGGCCAGCTTTAGATAAAACCAAAGTTGTTTATATTCAACCTTGGGAATATACTAAAATTCCTTTCGAGTGGCAGTATAAATTTGAACAATTCGCAGATTATCTAATAACTCCATCACAATGGTCAATGAATAATTTCCTGGATTCAGGGTTATCACCTTATAAAGCAGCTGTAGTAGCTAACGGTTATGATTCTAATATTTTTAATTTTTCTAACCGAACTTCTCAACAATACAGTTCGGTTAATAAATTTACTTTTGTTTATGTCGGTAATGCTCAGTATCGAAAAGGACTAGATGTACTTTTAAATGCTTGGCAAGAATCGACTTCTCAAGATGATAATGTAAAACTTATTATTAAAGATAGTCCTCAAGTTTATGGACAGACTGATTTGCTTTCTCGAGTAATTCAAATGGAATATAAAACACAATGTGCTGAAATTGAATATATTGATAGAATTATGTCTCAGGAAGAGATAGCAAAACTCTACACTGATCACGATATTCTTATTCATCCGTATCGAGGCGAAGGTTTTGGTATGCATGTTCAAGAAGCTATGGCCTGTGGGTGTATCCCAATGGTTACAGCCGGAGGCCCGACTGATGAATTTGTCAGTGATTCTAACGCTATTAGAATTAGTTCAGCCTTAATGTTTAAAGACCTTACTTCTCCAGAAGTTTTTGCAATTAAACCTGGGGATGCCTTAACTATAATGGGGGGTCATGGAATTATTTTAGAACCAGATGTTCAAGATTTAAAAAACAAATTAACACAACTTATTCAACACCCTCAAAGAGAAGAAATTGTGAACAAACTAAGAAACGCGGAGAAAAATCTATATCCGTGGGAAGTAATAGCAACCAGCTACCATACGCTTATCAATAAAATTGATATAGAATCTGTACCAGTACGATTTAAGAATGAGCGTTACCCCGAGACGTCAGCTACCGCTGACAAAGCGGCATAAAAAAAGCACAATACGCGCCACTGACGAAAAACAATTTCATTGTTACGTGGTGCAACATTGTGCAAGCTGGATGGCCTTATGCCATAGCGGTTGCATTAGAAGCAAGGTTAATTAATAAAATTAATGGATTTAAACTCCGTTTAACTCACTTGCTTTTTATGCAAATATATAGTATCATATAAATTGGCAAAGGGCAATTATAAAAATATGGATATTGAACTTGGTGAAGCATATAGAAAACCTAATGGGAATATTGTTAAAGTAACTCTCAACGAATTTAGAGAAATATTTTATCTTCACATTAGAGAATATGCCTTAGATGGTGATACGGGACACTGGTTCCCGACAAAGAGTGGGTATGCTTTATTGGCTGACGAAGTCAGTTCTGTCATACCTTTACTGATGGAGGCAGAATCTATAATAAGTAAAAAATACAAACGTGACAATCAGTTATCGTTTGATTTTGGAGAAAGTGAAGAAACATGAGTGTAAAAGCATGGAATGATGAAGAAGAAGCTGAACTAATTAAGTTATATAAAGAACAAGATGAGAAAGATGTTAATATCTTAGCTACTCATTTCGGTAAAGGATACCGATCTGTTATTTCTAAATTAGTACAGTTAAAAATCTATGAAAAACCACGAGGAGATGAAAATCGTCAAATAATGACGGTTAAAACAATGCTTCGTGACATTGAATCCCTTCTTGATATCCAAATTGAGGGTACAAATCTCAACAAAAAGAGCAACTTAGTTAATTTAGTTACTGCTTTAAAAGAACGACTCGAAAAATAAAAGTTGTTCAAAGCTAAATTTTTATGTTATGATAAAAACATGATAAAAAGAGGCAAGAATGAATTATCAGGAACTTAAAGAAACTGTATTATCACATAGCGAAAAATATTATGATCAGCATCGTTCAGAAATTAACGATGAGGAATACGATATTCTATATGATAAATTACAGGCGGTAGAAGAAGCCCAAGGATGGGCTGACCCTGATAGTCCAACTGTAGTAGTTGGCTCTCATGCCGGAAAAATTAAACATCCTTATCAATTATATTCCCTTAAAAAAGTCTATGAAAAATCAGAAATAGACTTGGAATTTAATGTTATTACTCCAAAACTAGATGGCACTAATCTAACTATTCTTTATAAAGATGGTAGATTCCAAAGAGCTGTTACAAGAGGTAATGGAGAATATGGGGATGATGTATCTCACCTAATGGGCTATTGTAAAGGTGTCCCTGATTATATTAAGGGAGAGTATAATAGTGTTATTATTACAGGTGAGTGCGTTACTGATAATGAAGTAGAAAACTTCAGAAACTATGTGAGTGGAGCATTAGGTCTTAAAGAAGCAAAAGAATTTGATTCTAGAAATATTAGATTTATCGCTCATGATTCATTAGGAACAGAATTAGACTATACCGTTAGGATGGGACTCATTGAAAAAATGGGTTTTTCCACAATTTTCGATAAAAATTTATGTGGACAATATCCTCAAGATGGTGTAGTATATAGAATAGATAATTGGAAAAGATGTAATCAATTAGGATATACATCTAAATATCCAAGATTCGCAGTAGCCTTGAAAGAACGAGGTACTTTAACTGCGGAAACTGTATTACAAGAAGTGATCTGGGTAACTGGACGCACAGGAATGGTAAACCCGATAGGATTAGTCGATCCAGTAGTCATCGACGGTGCCATAATAGGACGCGTAACTCTTCACAATATTGGATTTATTCAAGACCACAAACTTGGGCTTGGAGACACCATAGAGATTGAACGCTCTGGTGGAGTAATTCCAAAGTTCAATAGAGTTCTAAACCATTTCAATACCAGTACCAGAATTGAACAAAGACATGCCGAAGAAGCTGTTGGTTATGCTCTTCGAAGGGTCGGCCCAAGGCTTTACTGTAGTGACGAAACGCAACACAACTCAGTAAAAGGACTTGAACATTTTATTAAAACTCTTGAAATCAAGGGTTTAGGTCCCGCATCAATAACCAAGTTACAGCTCAACCATCCTACGGACCTTTATCGGTCGCAAGAATGGGGAACGCTCGGAGTAAACGGGGAAAAGATTCAAGCCGAAATAGAAAAATCTAAATCTAAACCATATTATTTGGTTTTAGGTGCTTTAGGGATTCCGGGGGTAGGACGAGGAACCGCGAGACAAATCGTTGCCCATATCCCACAGTTCAATCGGTTGCGTGAGATTGAATTAGCACATATAACAGGGATTGGTCCTAAGACTGTCGAATCCATTCTCGCGTGGTTAGATGTCAATGAAGAGTGGGTAACTACACTACCTCTTCAATTAACGCAGGATCAGAGCGTAGAGGCTGTTCTCCAACCCCATAGCCAGAAGAAAGTGTGCGTAACCGGAAAAATAGATATGACACGAAATGAACTCTCCGATATATTAACTGAGTTCAATTTCCAAGTCACTAGCACAGTCACTAAAGACTGCTATGCTCTGATTACTGCTGATAGTGGTACAAAAAGTTCTAAAATGTCAAAGGCCCAACAGTTAGGTATAAAAATTATAGATTATTGGGATAACCGAAGAGATATAGTGAACGGAAAGCTTTAACGAGTACCACATTTATTTAACTTTTTTCTTGCTTTTTCTTGAATATAAAGTTATAATCATAAAAGAGTTGGAAAAAACCAACTATACACTACAAAATAAGAGGGGAAAATACTTATATGAGTAAGTTCGATTATACAGACGAAATGGTTGCCCGTATGGAGTCAGCCGCCAGCTCGGAAGTCAATGAAGCATTGATTCAAGAGCTATGTGATGAGTTTGAGTTTCCTCGCCGTTCAGTAACGGCGAAGTTGCGCAAGCTCGGATTTGAAGTCCCGAAGAAGCCTGGAGCAGCTCCAGTTTTCTCGGCAGAGGAAACTGATGCACTCAGTTCATTTCTTTCGGGTAATTCTGGCGTTCACACCGCCGAAGAGATTGCCGAAACTTTTGCAGACGGCCAATTCACCGCCCGCCAGATCAATGGTAAGGCTCTCTCACTAGAGATGACTCAGCACATTAAGCCTGCTGAGAAGAAGGTTACGCCTAAGACTTACACCGCCGACGAAGAGAGCACTATTAATGCTATGGTCGAGGGTGGAAGCTATCTTGAGGAAATTGCAGAGGCTGTCGGTAAGACAGTAGCTTCCGTTCGCGGAAAGCTTCTCAGCATGGGTCTCAAGGCCCCGCAAAGGGACAAGAAGGCTTCTAAGAGCGATCCTTACGAGGGAATCGATGGCCTAACGGATCAAACCGTTGAGCAGCTTGCCGATCATTTCGGTAAGACGGTACGCGGAGTTAAGACTGTGCTTACCCGCCGTGGCCTAAGTGCTTCGGATTACACGCCGAAATCGGCAGAGTAATCTACTTAAAATCACAGAGAGAAGGCGGCGGTTAATACGCCGCTTTTTTTTACCTTCCCATTGGGAGCATACTTTATGAATCTTTACGATATTAAGGAAAACACGATAGATTATATTTTGTCACTTCCTGAAGCAGAAAGAATAACCTATTACGGAACATTGATAGATAAATTCTACCCTGCTATAAATAAAGACGCTCCCGAATTTGAAAGATTATTAGTCGCTTACGAAACAAGTTTTGTGGTAGAGAAAATCTATAGAAACAACAAAATATTTAGAAGCGGATTTACTAATGTGTATACCCAAACGGGATTACTTAGAAATAGCGTTTCTGATCTTTATTTTGCAGATGACGACTTAATAACTCATTAATCTAATAGTTATACACAAATTAATGTAATTTCTCTATTGACTAATTAACTTTTATAAGGTAGAATATAAACTGATAGTTAAGAATTTTTAACTATCAGTTTTTTTTGATTAATCAAGAGGAGTAATTCTATGTTAAGTAGTCATGAATATCTATTACTATCGGGGTTAAAATCAGAGTTAGGATTTATACAAGTTATGGTAGCAGAAAACCCAGACCAAGACCAATCACTTATAGTGGTAAAAAATTATTTAGAAAAAAGGGTAGCACAAATACAACAAAATGATAACTAAAAGTATATTTAACTTGACTAATCCTCTCTTTATAAAGTATAATATAAACTATGGCTAAAACTATTGAAATACCAGAAGCTAAAATAAGACAAGCTATCTGGATGTTAAAAACAAATAAAACAAAAAAATCAATCTGTGAACATCTAGGGATTGCTTATAATACAAAAAGAATAGACACAATTATAAGTGAATTTCGAGAAAAACAAGCGCGTACTCAAGAATTAAAAACAAAAGCACGACAAAAAGCATTAACTCACAGTGAAGAATTAAGTATAATTTCCTCATACGAGGAAGGGGAAAGTATGTCTGCAATTGCAGAGAAACTTTACCTTACACCTCAACGTATAAAAAAGATACTTTTAACACACGGAGTTCCCTTAAGAGCAAGAAAAAAGAAAGGGGCAGCTCAAGTTGATCATATTGTTCAAGATTTGGAAGTAAAATTTAATATTGGAGACAGAGTTTTTGTCTCAAGTACTAGTGAATTTGCTACAATCCAAGATGTGTTCGATGAAGAGTGGATTCAGTATCATAGCGAAAATTATCGTTCTCGATATGTTGAATTATCACCACTTAAAGAAGCTCAGAAACAATTCGGAGAAGAATTTGAAGGTCGAGAAGATGTTCATTGGAATATCTATTGGGAATATGAAAATGGTAGATCGTGTAAATCTTTTGCTATGAAACACGAAATAGCAAGACATCAAGAAGATATTGCTCGTTATGGACGAGAAACTTATCTAATAGCAATTATGGGAGATCAAAGTCATTACAGAGAACTTCCTAGACATCAACTTTTTCCAATTAGGCATGAAAACGGTAATTAATGGCACTAGATTTACAAAAAGTCACTCTCAGAAAACTTTTAGAAACTCAAAATCATGATTTCTTTACAAAATTAATTCCTCAGTTTTTTACAGGAGCTAATACTGGTTTATATTCAAAGATAGAGAATTTTTATAAAGCACATCTAAAACTACCATCGGTAGAAGAGATGGTAATGCTTAATAAAGACGAATCTATTCAAGAGTATCTTGAATCACAAATATTAGGTGAAGATAATAGTGTTCCTACTATAGAAAATGATTTTTTAGTTAGCCAATTACAGGATTTCTTCGTTAGAGAAGAAACTATTACATTTCTAGACAAATTTGTTGATGACTTAGAAGATTTAGAGAAAATTGAAATTATTGATCAATTTCAAGACCATCTCCTAAGCATGAATAATGCTATTCCAACTTCTGAGGAACTGTATGATGTTGCAGACTTAGAGTTTTTTCCTACATCAGAAGATTTTACCTTATTTCCTTCAGGATTAAGTGCGGAATATGATGCAGTAAACGGAGGATTTGCCACTCAAGAATTAGTATTATTAGGTGGAAGAAGAGGGTCTGGTAAATCTATTATTAGTTTAAATTGTGCTATTGAAAGATATATACAAGGTAGTACAGTAGCTTTTTTTACAATAGAAATGAGATATAAAGAAGTTCAAGACAGAATTCTTAGTATTGTAAGTAATGTACCATTTCTTGATATTTATAAAAATAAACTAAGTGATAATCAAAAGATACAAATAGCAGAAAGTAAGTGTGCAACATTTTATAAAAAGACAGATTTTATTAATGAAAAATTATCTAAACTTAAAAATGATTATAATTTTGACAGCTTTGAAGAAGAGTTTAAAATACATAAGCCAGAAAAATTGGATCGACAATTCTTTATTATCGATGATGCCGCTATCTCCTTAAATAGAATTGACCATTATTGTAATATGTTTAATAGTAAACATAGTAATTTTACAATGGGAGTTGTAGATTACATTAATATTGTTAAGTATGATGATCAAAAAGACTGGAAATCACAAATAGCTATTGCAGAAGCATTAAAATTAATGAGTCGTAAATATGATATTACTATGTTTAGTCCTTATCAAATTGATGCAGGTGGAGAAGCAAGATTTTCTAAAGGAATTTTAGATAGCGCAGATAGAGGTTTTAATTTCTTTCCTCCTAATGAAAATGACGATCCTAATAGAATTATAGTTCATACTACTAAAATTAGAAATGGAAAAGCTATGAATTTTGATATTGGAATGAATTGGGAATGTACTAAAGTAGTTTCTGCAGATAGCCAACTTATTAATGAAAAACCACTAGGAATTGCTAAATATGGATCAGATAAAACGGAATCGGAAAATGACTTACGGAGTGCATAAATACACATCTTATAAAGAAACTCCTTTTATGAAGGATGAAAACTTAATTTATAAAGAACATAAACATTGTATAGCTATTTGGGATAAATATCCTGTTTGTGACGGACATTTATTATTCGTTCCAAAACTTAATAAGCAATTTCATGTTACTATAGCATTTAAATGTGCAATTGATGAAGGAAAATATCAAGTAAATAAAGGCTTAATTGATGGTTATCACGTTGGGGTAAATATGCATAGAGCAGGAGGACAAACAGTAGAATGGCCTCACGTTCACTTTATACCTAGATTATTACATGATAGTGGAACTGAAGAAATTGGAAGTGTACGATTAGCTAGAGTAGGTGGAAAACTTGCTAATTCTTATAACCACCACCCAGAATTTATAAAATAAATGGCAGAATTATTAGAAATACTCGATACCCATAAAGTAAGTTACAAAAAAACTAATAATCCAAGTGAAATCCTTATTAAATGTACTGGGGGTAATCATAATGATGAAAACCCAAGTTTAAGTTATAATTTGGATAATAATATTTTTCACTGTTGGAGTTGTGGATTTAGTGGAGGAAAAAATAAATTTCTAAAAAGTATCGGAGTTACTACTAACCTCACTCTTGATACAAAGCAACCTTATAGAATATTAAAAGTTAAACAAAAACTTAAAAAGATAATAGAAAAAGGCAGTATTAACATGCCATCAATTAGACGACCAGCAAAAGGGGAATATAAAAATATTTCTACTCGCACAATGGTTGAATTTGATGCTTTTTTTACTGACCAATACGGATTAACTGACTATATCTGTATTCCAATTTATCAATTTAACAAACTAAGATTTATTGAAGGAAGATATAGATTCAATAATAAACAAGATAAACCGAAGTATATGCGTAGACCAGGAGGGGCTACAGTAAATAATATACTATTTCCAATTGATAAACTTAAAGCAGGTGTAGAAGTTATAATAGTTGAAGGATTATTTGATATGATGAATCTTTGGCAACATGGATACCATAATACTCTTTGTACTTTTGGAACACAAAATTTTGGAGATAAAAAGATAGAATTATTAGATAAACTAGGAATCACATCAGTAAAAGTAATGATGGATGGAGATTCTGCTGGCCTTCTAGCAGCCAAAAAAATAAGTCATCTGTTGGAAAAGTTTGATTTTCAAACTTCAATAATTAAATTACCATCCCATAAAGACCCAGGAGCTTTAACCGCAGATGAGATTAAATACTACTTGTCAACTTCTTAATTTTAGAGTATAATAAAAACATGACTAACACAATTGCATTTATATTTGCTTCGGCATCTGAAAAAAATCCCGCCAGAGTATTATCCGATTATGACAAAAAGATTGGATCATACGACACACTCTTCTTATGTTCAAAAGAAAAAGAAAAAATTCTTAAAAAAGATGTAGACTTAGATTTTAAAGAATTAGAAAAATACCAAATTGTATGTCCTGTTGGGGCAGAATCTCTTAAATATGTTTGTGGATTAACCGGAATTACTAAATATAATGGAGTTTTTGTAGAAAAACGCTATGTTCCTGTTATTCATCCAAACTTAACAGTTTTTAAACCTCAATATCAGGATGATATTAAAAAAGCATTTTCTACTATAGAAAAAGTAATAAATGGAACTATTGATTCCTCTAAGTTTGACAAACATTATCAAGTAATAGATACTCAATCCGAGTTTATTCCTTATTTAGATATATTACAAAAAAGTGATAGAATAGTAGTTGATATTGAAACTACCTCTCTTTCTCCCAGGAAAGGAGCTGTATTAGGAATAGCTCTGAGTACCAAAGAACATGAGGGAATATATGTAACTGCAGAAGTAGCCGAATTATTCATTGATGAACTTGCAGAAGTTTTTCGAGAAAAAACTTGTATCTTTCATAATTCTAAATTTGATATGAGTTTTCTAAAATATGAATTCGGATTTGAATTTCCAAAATTTGAAGATACTATGCTTCTACATTATTGCTTAGAAGAAGCAGTTGGAACTCATGGTCTAAAACAATTAGCAATGAGATTTACTGATCTTGGAGATTATGAAAAAGAATTAGACGATTATAAAAAGACATTTGCTAGGAAAAACAAAATTAAACTGGAAGATTTTAATTATGGTATGCTTCCAGTTGATATATTAGCCCCTTATGCTTGTAAAGATGCAGATGGAACTTTTCAGTTATTTAATAAATTTTATCCTTTAGTAACTGAAAATGACAAATTTGATAAACTTTATGAAGAAATTTTAAAACCCGCTACTCTTGCATTATCACAGTTGGAAAATAACGGTGGTCCAATTAGTATAGAACATGCACAAGATTTACAGGACAATTACGCAATAGATATAGAAGAATGTATTAATGAAATTTCTATGGATGAAAGTGTAAAAAGATTTGAAAGAATTCATGAAAAAACATTCAATCCGAATAGTACATTACAACTTAGAGAAGTATTTTTTAATATTTTAAAATTAAGATCAACTAAAAAGACTGCTACAGGTGCTCAATCTACGGATAAAGAAGTTTTAGCTGAATTAGTTCATCCTTTATCAGATGCTATTCTCGATTTAAGAGAAAAAACTAAACTTAGTAATACTTATATTAGAAATATTCTGAAGGGATTAGACAAAGATTATCGTCTTAGGTCATCTTTTAATGTACATGGAACAACTAGTGGAAGGCTTAGTAGTTCAGGAACTCTGAATTATCAAAATATTCCAAGAGATAACAAAGATATTAAAAAGTTATTTAGAGCTAGAGAAGGATTCCAGATCGTTCAATGCGATTTAAAAACAGCTGAAGTTTATTATGCAGCTGCACTAAGTAAAGATTCTTTTCTTCAACGGGCTTTTATTGAAAATCTTGATTTTCATTCTTATGTTGCAAAACAAATATTTAATTTATCATGTAGGATTGATGAAGTTAAGACAGCTTACCCTGATCAACGACAATATGCAAAGGCAATCACCTTTGGTATAATGTACCAAGCAGGACCAGCAAAAGTAGCTGAAACTGCTAATATATCTTTCCCACAAGCCAAACAATTTATTTCTAAATATTTTAATGAAGCATCTAGATTAAAAATATGGATTGACCAATCTAATATCTTTATTGAAAATAATGCTTATATTTATAGTTATTTTGGAAGAAAAAGACGATTACCAGAAAGTAAAAGTCCCAACAAAGGAGTAGCAAAACACGCTGTCCGAAGTGGTGTAAATTTCTTAGTACAAAGTGTAGCTAGTGATATTAATGTACTTGGAGTAATTGATACAATTAATTGGATTAAAACAAATAAATATGATAAAGTTATGATTCCTTTTACAGTAGTTCATGATTCTATTGTAGCTGAAGTACAAGATAATTATATAGATGAGTGGGTAACGAATGTACAAGGATTTTTACAAAAACCACGAGGAATAGAAATTCCAAAGTGCCCAATTGGAGTAGATTTTGAGGTCGGTCCTAGCTGGGGTGATCTGAATGACTACAAAGTTTGATGGAATAAAATTTCCTTTATTTGGACTAAAAAATAAACCACATAAAATATCATTTTCTAATACCTCTATTATTTTAACTAAATTTAAATATGGTAAAACATATATATTAGATGATGTCTCTTTGGTAGGAAAAAAGTATTCAGAAAGATTATTAGAACTAGATGCTACACATCCTCAGACTAGAATAGTCTTTGACGCTACATTTACTTCCTTATCTCAACTTATTAAATCAATTGATAAAATAAAATGGGGATTAGATTCTGACGGAAAAAGTTTTAATTTAGGTCGTAAACAAAAATTTAAAGCTCAAATAGCACAAGTTAAAAAGAAAAATGATAATTTACTATGGATTGACGGAATTTCCTATCCTTTTGAAATTCCTTACATGATTGATAACTTTAAATCTCAAGATTTATATGCGTTATTAGTTAATATAAATCATACATGGTATGTTAGAGAATTTACACACGAACACAAACATATAACGGAAATTAAAATATAATGCAAACATTTTTACCCTATGACGACTTTGTTTTATCACTAGATTGTCTTGATTATAGACGCTTAGGTAAACAACGTGTAGAAGCTATGCAGCTACTCAATGCCATGAAACGAGAAAAAGGTGGGTGGATTAATCATCCTGCCACTAAAATGTGGCGTGGTTATGAAAAAGCACTCACAGAATATATGAATCTAGCAATTATGTTATGGAAAGCTAGAGGATATAAAAATACAATGAAAATAATAGATGTAGGTGAATTAACAGATGAAGACTACCCACCTTGGTTTGGTGATGAAAAGATTCATTCAAGTCACAGATCAAATTTATTAAGAAAAGACCCTGAATTTTATGGGCAATATAAATGGGATGAACCCGATAATTTACCTTATATTTGGCCTATAAAATGAATCATCTGCTTTCTATAGATCAATATAATTATGACACGTTACATTCTCTTTTTGAAAATGTAGCTAAAGAAAAATATGGATTTATAGAAACAAGTTATTCTAAAAAAGTTCAAATTGCTACCTTATTTTATGAACCATCAACCAGAACAAGCGCTAGCTTTCATAGTGCAGCTACTCAATTAGGATATTCTGTTTTACCTATTAATGAAGTTACTTATTCAAGTGTAACTAAAGGGGAAACATTAGAAGATACTATTAGAACCATCGGTAGTTATGTTGATTTAATTGTTTTACGACATGGAGAAAAAGGAGCCTCAAAAAAAGCTGCTTCAGTATCCCAAGTTCCTATTATTAATGCAGGAGATGGAATAGGAGAGCATCCCACACAAACGTTATTAGATTTATATACTATTTGGAAAGAAAAACTAAATATAGATGGATTAAATATTACTTTGATGGGAGATTTAAAAAATGGTCGTACTATACATAGTTTAGTCAAAGTTTTAAGATTATTTAATGTGCATATTACCTTAATTAGTCCTCCCAGTTTAAAATTACCCACTGAGTATTTAAGACCTACCGATTGTGAAGCAACTCAATTCGAACCTTATGCATCTACAACGGATGTTTTATATGTAACAAGAGTTCAAAAAGAAAGAGGATCAAAAGAAGATTATAAACTTTCTTTATCCGAGTTAAATCAGTTACCAAATACAGCTATTGTACTACATCCTTTACCACGAAGAAAAGAATTACCAATTGCATTTGATAGTGACCCTCGTGCAAAATATTTCCAACAAATTAAAAATGGTTTATTAGTAAGGAAAACTCTATTAAGACAATTTCTAGAAAATGATTAATAAAATAAAAATTAAAAACGCAATTTTACAGAATAAAATGTATATCTTTAAAAAAGATATTAGTGATCCCGCACGTTTTGAATCCCAATTTAGAGAAATTATTGACAAAGATATATTTGAATGGTTCGATTATGATCGAGAAAGTGAATTATATACGATTCCGAGTAATGCTTATCATAAATTAGATATACAAAATTATAGTGACCAACGTAATTTTAAAGAAGCAGAAACTAACTTTAAATTTAGTGGTACTTTACGACCTGAACAACAAAAAGTATCTGATGCTTTTTTTAAAAGAAAAGGGAGAATAACTAGTGGACTCTTTCAAGCACCTTGTGGATGGGGAAAAACTTATGTTGGATGTAATATTATAGCCAGAGCCAATTTACCTACATTAATTATGGTTCATACGAAACTTTTGTTTAAACAATGGCAAGAAGAACTTCAGAAACAACTTCCTGGAATTCCTATAGGAACTGTAGGGGATGGTGAATTTAATCTTCAAGAAATTACAGTTGGAATCTACAAAAGCATATATAATAATTTAACATTACTACATAATAAATTTAGTATGGTAATGGTAGATGAAGCGCACCTGTGTCCTGCTGAATTATTTTCTACCGCCCTTAATAATATTAACTGTAAAATTAAAATCGCTGTTACTGCAACTCCTAAAAGAAAAGACGGAAAACATATTGTTTTAGATGATTATTTTACTCCTTATAAAATTTTTGCTCAAGATTTAAGCAAAAAAGACAGTCCATTAGTAGAATTAGTTCAAACAGATATTCCTTTTAATGTTCTCGACCCCAAAAGAGATTGGAGCCGACAATTAAATAAACTTACCGAAAGAAATGAATATGTAAATCTTATTAGCGAAGTTGCAACTCAAGATATTGCTAATGGAAGATGTCCTTTAATTTTATCAGAACGGGTAAATATGTTAAAAAATTTACAAAAACTAATTAAAGGAAGTGTACTATTAATTGGAGAAACTAAAGAAGAAGATAGAAAAGATATTTTAAAAAATGCAGGAACCAAATATAAAGCCATTCTTTCAACTAAAATTTTTGATGAAGGAATAAGTTGTCACAGACTAGATACTTTATATTTAACTTGTCCAAGTAATAATCCGATTAAATTAGAACAACGTATCGGGCGCATTTTAAGAGAACATCCAAACAAAAAACATCCTTTAATAAGAGATTTTCAGTTACGAGGAGCAATTGTACATAAACAACAACTTAATCGACTAAACTGGTACCAAGAAAAAGGATTTATATTATGAATTTATTTAAAAAAAAGAAATCTTCAATAGATAAGTCGGAAGTACTTTCAAATTCTACATTAGAAAAAGAAATAGAAATTTTACTTGAATCTAAAATTAATCCTCAAGTTGCTATGCATGGAGGTCGCATAGAATTTAGAGAATGGGATGCAGATAATGGAATCTTGTATCTATTTCTAAAAGGAGCTTGCAGCGGATGTTCTATGTCAAGTGCAACATTAAAAATGGGTGTAGAAAATATGGTTAAACATTATTTTCCAGAAGTAAAATTAGTAGAGGGAATTGATGATCCCGATTCGGAAGTTGATCCTTATTACTAAATTATGTATTATTTTAATTGGAAAGAATTATGGGTAGACAGTGAAGGGCAACCTGAATCAATCTTGATATTGACACATGCTCTAACTATAGGTTATAATAATATTATTGCTAGTTCAAGTCAACAATTAATGAAGAAACTTTTTATTAATAAAATAGACTTTCAATTATTTAGAACTCGCAAATTAAAGGCATTAAAAAATAATTCTATTTTTAGTGCTTATAAATGTAAAGATAAACAAAGCTACTTTAAAGATAAGGAATTTTTATTTACTACAATAAATCCTAATAATAAAGTAGAATATCTTTATTTATTGAGTAAACGCTCAATAACCAACACAAACCATTACATTCCAAAGAATTATGTATCTTCCAAACATTGGAAAAATACATTCGTCAAAGAACGAACTGATAAATTGGAATTCATTTTAGAATAGGAGAAATACTATGGTAGCTTGGGATAAAGCTAAAGCACCGTCACAAGGTGGCGGAGAACGACGAGAAATTCAACGATTAACTCTCCCCATTGGGGAAACTAAAGTTAGACTGGTAGGGGAAGTAATGCCTCGCTATGTTTACTGGATTACTACTACAGAAGGAAAAAGAATGCCTTTAGAGTGTCTACGATTTGTACGCGAAGAAGAAAAATTTGTAGACTCTAATGAAGATCCTTTTAAAGAATTAGGAGCGGATGTTTTTAGTGACAAACCGCAATTTGCATATATTTGTAACATAATTGATAGAAGTGATGGTCAAATTAAGATTTTTGACCTTAAAAGCACTATTTATCGTCAAGTTGTAGATTTTGCTTCCAACCCAGAATATGGTAATCCTGCAGACTCTACAACTGGGTATGATATTACTATAAAGAAAGAAAAAACAGGTCCACTTCCTCAAAACGTTAAATACACCTGTTTACCTGCAAGAGCGAGTACGGCATTAACTGAAGAAGAGCAAAAAGCCGAATTATTTGATCTTGGTCGTATTTATAAACGACAAACTTATGAAGAGCAAAAGAAGTGGATGCTCGAAAATACTGCACTTTTTGCTTCTGCTACAGGAGATGATTTTGTGCCAACTGAAACAGCAGAGGATCTGGATTAAATGAAAAAATATAAGCTCAATGAGTTAGTACAAGCTACTGGGCAAGCACAAGAAATTGGGGAGGCTAAGACCTCCCCAACTGCTGTGGCTGCCCCCACAATTGATCAGCCCGTAGGAGGTGCCTTTAAGAAAATTGAAGATGGCCAAGTTGTCATTGATATGGATATTATCAGAAAAAGTAATATCTTCTTCGCAACTCCTTGTTATGGTGGTCAAATTACCGACCAATACTTTTTAAGCATGTTTAGACTAACTCAAGAGCTTATTAAGTATAATATTAATTTTCGAATTACAACTCTTAGAAACGAAAGTTTAGTTCCTAGAGCACGTAATATCCTCAATGCTATGTTTTTAGAGGCTAAAGAATGTACTCATTTAATGTTCATTGATGCTGATATTGAATTTGAGCCAGAGTCAGTGATACGAATGTTAGCTATGGATAAAGATTTAATTACAGGAGCCTACCCCAAGAAAACTTTACCAGTAGACTATGCTATTAATTTAAAATTTGCTGATAAAGAAAAAACTCAAGTAAAAGTTGATATGGGAGCTATAGAAGTACTTGATGCCAGTACTGGATTCTGGTTAATGAAACGTGAAGTGGTAGATAGAATGATTGAGGGATACCCAGAATTATTCTATTTAAATGACAGTAGTATTGATGCTAAATTTAATCAATATTGTTATTCATTTTTCGATACTATTCATGATCCTGATGATAATAGATATTTGTCTGAAGATTATACATTTTGTCGTCGATGGCAAAAAATCGGGGGTTCAATTTGGCTTGACCCCAATACAAAACTTAATCATGTAGGTAGTTATACATTTGAAGGTGACGTTAATAAAATATTTAATTGGGAAGCTGTAGGCGGCTCAAAACCACAATAAAATGTTAGATAAATATGAAAATAAAGTATTCTCTCAATTTGGAGAAGATGGAATAACAGATTACATTTTTACAAAAATAGATACAGATACTAAATACTTTGTTGAGATTGGGACTCAAGATGGAAGTGAATGTAATACACGATTTCTAAGAGAGCAACGTGAGTGGTCAGGAATACAAATTGATGCCAAATATGAGAACCCATTAATCAATCTTCATAAACATATGGTTAATAAAGAAAATATTATTTCAATTTTACAATCTTATCAAGTACCGTATGAATTTGATTATTTTTCTCTCGATATTGACGGTATAGACTGGTATATACTTAATGAAGTTTTAAGTTATTACCAAGTTAGAGCTTTTGTCTGTGAGTATAATGCGTGTTTAGATGTTAATGTTGATCAAGTTATTCAATACGATCCTAATTTTTGGGATGCAGGACCTTATAACATTTATCATGGGGCGAGTTTAAAAGCATTTTATAATCTTGCTAGATCAAAAGGTTACTCTTTAGTTCATTCTAATGGAGTTAACGCTTTTTTTGTGAATGACGATTATTGGACAAGTGACGAAGATTTTCCAGAAACAAATAACTTAGAAGTCCTTTGGAAAAATTATCCCGAATTTTTAGGATACCGTTTTGTACATGAACATGAATCCCACGAACATGCTAACTTTAATACATCGGAGTTACTTCTAGAATTAGAACCATGAAAATTTTACTTTCGGCAGACTGGCATATTGCCCTACATAAGAAAAAAATTCCAAGCGATTGGCAAGCTAATCGTTTCAGATTATTTTACGAAAAATTATATGAATTAGAACAAGATTGTGATATTCATATTATTGCAGGAGACGTGTTTGACAAAAAACCCGAACCAGATGAAATATGTTTATTTTTAAGATATATCAATTCAGCCTCGATTCCTACATTTGTCATACCAGGAAATCATGAAGCAACTAAGAAAGGTTATACTTTTTTATCGCATTTCCATGAAGATAATGCTATTAAAAATTCAAATGTGGAAATTATCACTCAGAATATCCATAAAGACGTTCTCGGTCAAGGATTTCAATTCTTTCCTTATGGAGAAATGCAGACAAATAATTTGCCTCAGCCTGTGCCGGATGATATATTGGTTACGCATATTAGAGGAGAAGTACCTCCACACATCACTCCCGAGTACGATTTTGAAAAGCTTCGTCCCTGGAAACTCATACTTTTGGGTGACTTACACTTTAATCATCGTTACTTGGATTATCCAGCTTATTATCCTGGTAGCCCTCTAAATGTGTCTTTTGACAGAGATGAAAAAAGACAATATGGAGTGGATATTATAAATTTTAATACAATTAATGATTATTCTGTTGATTTTATAGATTTAAAATTACCTAAACTTCTTCGTAGAACTATCAAAGTAGATGAATCTATGCAAAAAGATGATTATCATCATATTATTTATGAAATTACAGGAAGTATTGATGAATTATCAAGAATATCTAATCACGATCAATTAGATAAAAAAATAGCTTTTAAACCTGAAGAATCTTCTAAATTAGAATTAAAAGATTTATCTCTAATAGAAGAATTAAAAGCTTATTTAGAATATATTAAAGTAGATGATACCAATGCGGTAATAACAGAATTTCAAGAGTTAAACATTCAATGATTACTTTAAATAAACTTTCTATCAATAATATGTTTAGTTATGGGCAAAATAATGAAATTGACCTAAGTTCTAATAAAATTACACAATTAACTGCACCAAATGGAAGTGGAAAATCTTCTATAGCTCTTATCTTACAAGAATTACTTTATAGTAAAAATATTAAAGGTATAAAAAAAGCAGATATTCTTAATAGATATGTAAAAGAAGATACTTGGTCAGGACAGCTAGACTTCACCGTTGAAAATAAAAATTATGTTGTTGAAGTTAAAAGAACTAAAAATCAAAGTAAAGTAAAATTTTTTGAACAAACTGATTCAAAAACACTAGACTTAACTGAACATAAAATTCCCGATACTTACAAAAAAATACAAGAACTTATAGGTCTTGATTTTGAAATATTTTCACAACTTACTTATCAAAGTAGTACTGATTTACTAGATTTTCTAAAAGCTACTGATACCAATAGAAAAAAGTTTTTAATTAATTTATTTAACCTTGAAAAATACCCAAATATTGGGGAAGTAATCAAATTAAAACTTTCAGAATCAGAAAAAGAATCTTTCAAATTAGATGGAGAATTAAAAAGTGTAAAAGATTTTTTAAATGATGCTCTTATAGAAGATAAAAAATCATTAATTGAAGTACCTATAATTGATGAAGAAAAAAGAAATCAATTAGCAAGTGCACAAAATAAAATTACTGAATACGAATCATTATGTAAAAGAATTGATAAAAATAATCTATATATTGAAGAACGTAAAGAATTAAATTTTGATATTGCTTTATCAGAACCAACTAAGATTGACCATATTTATCAGCAACAACAAGAAATAAATGAAGAAGTAACTTCACTTTCTATACATCAAAAAAATATAAAAAAGTCATTATCTAACCTAGATGTAACAGATAAATGCTATGCCTGTGGACAATCAATTGACAATACACAATCAATTCATCTAAAAGATAACTTAGAAGAAGATTTATTTAAAAGTAAATCAAAAGAGTCTGATTTATCACTGAATTTACTTAAAGTAGATAGTAATATTGAAGAATATGAAATTAAGATCAAACACTGGGAAACTAATAAAAAATCTATTGAAAAATTTGAACAACTTAGTCAATTTATAGATACCACTATACCTACAGAATATCCTAATTTTAATACGTTAAAAAATGAAGTACAAATATTACAAGATGAATTAAAAATTCAAGAAACTCAAAGAGAAGATTCTATTGAATATAATGAAAAAATAAAAACTCATAATACTAAAGTAGACACCCTAATTGAACAAAAAAGATATTTTTTAGCTAGACAAGAGCTATTAAATAATGATATAATTAATCTTAAATCAAAAATTAAGAATCTTAATATTTTAAGAAAAGCATTTAGTACAACTGGAATTGTAGCATTTAAACTTGAGAACTTAACTAAAGAACTTGAAGCTGTTATCAACGATTATCTATCAGATTTATCAGATGGTCAGTTTCAAGTTATTTTTCGTTTAACAGGAGAAAAATTAAATATTGTTGTTGTTAACAATGGTCAAGAATCACCGATAGAAACAGTTTCTGGAGGAGAGTTTAGTAGAATTCAAACTGCTATTTTATTAGCAATTCGTAATGTTTTATCTAAAATTGGAGGAAATTATATAAATCTTCTATTCTTAGACGAAATTACAGGTGTTTTAGACGAGGCTGGAAAAGAAAAATTAATTGATATCTTACAAGAAGAAGATAATTTAAATATTTTTCTTATTTCCCATGATTTTACACACCCATTAATTGATAAAATTAATATTATAAAAGATAACAACATTAGTTGTTTAGAATAAGGATTACAAATGACAGAAGAAGCCCTACATGTTATTAAAAGAGATGGTCACAAAGAGTTAATTCACTTAGAAAAAATTCATGTGATGACTAATGAAGCATGTGAAGGTTTAAGTGGCGTCAGTGCGTCCCATGTAGAAATGAATAGTGATATTCAATTTTACGATGGAATTAAAACAAGCGATATTCAACAAATTCTTGTAAGAAGTGCAGCAGATTTAATTGATTTAGAAAATCTAAATTATCAATATGTTGCTGCGCGACTGCTTTTATTCGGTTTGCGAAAAGAAGTATTTGGACAATTTGAGTATATTCCCTTAAATGAGTTAATTGAGAAGAATATTACATTAGGAGTTTATGATAAAAATATAAGTCAATGGTATTCTGCAAAGGAATTAGAAAAAATTGATTCATATATTAAACACAAGAGAGATTTTGATTTTACTTATGCTGGTCTAAGACAAGTCATGGATAAATACCTAGTTCAAGATAGATCATCAGGACAAATTTATGAAACTCCTCAATATATGTATATGATGATTGCAGCAACTTTATTTTGCAATTATTCTAAAGAAACTAGATTAAATTTAGTAAAAAGATATTATGATGCTATTTCAACTTTTAAAATTAATATACCAACTCCAGTAATGTCAGGAGTTAGAACTCCTATTAAACAATATGCAAGTTGTGTATTAGTAGACGTTGATGATACTTTATCAAGTATATTTAGTAGTGATAGTGCTATTGGATATTACACAGCTCAACGAGCAGGTATAGGAATTAACGCTGGCCGAATTCGAGCTATAAACTCTAAAATTAGAGATGGTGAAGTCCAGCATACAGGTGTTATTCCTTTTCTTAAAAAGTTTGAATCAACAGTTCGTTGTTGTACACAAAATGGAGTAAGAGGTGGTAATGCTACTGTTCATTTTCCTGTTTGGCATAAAGAAATAGAAGATATTATTGTTCTAAAAAATAATAAAGGAACTGAAGATAATAGAGTAAGAAGAATGGATTATTCAATTCAACTTTCTAAATTATTTTATGAAAGATTTATTGAAGATAAAGAAATAACACTTTTTAGTCCTCATGATGTTCCAGACTTATATAAAACGTTTGGTTACAATGAAACATTTGATACTCTCTACAAAAAATATGAAAAAGATAAAAGTATAGATAAAAAAACAATCTCTGCAAGAGAACTATTTATGGCAATCCTTAAAGAGAGAGCAGAAACTGGACGTATCTATATTATGAATATTGATCATGTAAATGAGCATAGTTCGTTTACAGATAAGGTATATATGAGTAACTTATGTCAAGAAATTACTCTTCCCACAAAACCAATTCAACACATTGACGATCCTAATGGAGAAATTGCTTTATGTATTTTATCAGCTATTAATGTTGGTAAATTAAGTTCTTTAGAAGATTTAGAAGAACTTTGCGATTTAGCAGTTAGATCTTTAGATGAAATTATTGATTATCAAGATTATCCAGTTAAAGCAGCAGAAGAGTCAACAAAAGCTCGACGAAGTCTTGGAATTGGTTATATAGGACTAGCACATTATCTTGCTAAAAATAAAGTTAAATACGACGACCCACAAGCATGGCAATTAGTAAATGAACTAACAGAAGCTTTTCAATACAATCTATTAAAAAGTAGTATGGAATTAGCCAAAGAAAAAGGGCCATGTAAAGCCTTTAATCAAACAAAATACGCAAAAGGAATATTACCTATTGACACATATAAAAAAGAAATTGATGAATTTCTATCACCGGAGTTAAATTATGATTGGACTAGTTTACGCGAGAGCATTAGAAACCACGGGCTACGGCACAGCACACTGTCCGCACAAATGCCATCGGAGAGCAGTTCGGTTGTGTCGAACGCCACAAACGGAATCGAACCACCACGGGGGTTCTTGTCCGTTAAGAAATCGAAAAAGGGACCTCTTAAGCAGATTGTTCCGGGCTATTATCACTTGAGAAGTTATTATACATTGTTATGGGATATGAAAACTAATGAAGGATATAATAAAATTGTAGCCGCAATACAAAAGTATTTTGATCAAGCTATTAGTGGTAACTGGAGTTATAATCCAGAACATTATGAAAATAATGAAATTCCACTCAGTACAATGGCAACAGATTTAGTTAATACATATAAATATGGGTGGAAAACTGCTTATTATCAAAATACTTATGACTCTAAAAAAGATGAAGATGAGAAAGAGGATGAATTTGATATGGAAACAATAGAGATACCTTCCGAAGAACTATTACCTCCCGAAGATTGTGAAAGTTGCACAATATGAAAACTGTTTTTAATCCAAACCCTGTTGACTTTACAAAACAGCCAATGTTTTTTGGAGAACCATTAAACTCACAACGATATGATAATTTTAAATATCCAATTTTTGATAAGCTCACTCAAAGTCAATTAAGTTATTTTTGGAGACCAGAAGAAGTTTCTCTTCAAAAAGATAGAAACGATTTTAATGAATTACGACCAGAACAAAAATTTATCTTTACATCAAATTTAAAATATCAAACACTTCTTGATTCAGTTCAAGGAAGAGGGCCTGCTTTAGCATTTATTCCATTTTGTTCATTACCTGAACTAGAAAGTTGCATGATTACATGGGATTTTATGGAAACTATACACAGTCGTTCTTATACATATATGATAAAAAATCTTTATTCCGATCCTTCTGAAGTATTTGATACTATTTTAGAAGATAAAATGATTTTAGAACGAGCAGCATCTGTTACAGCAGCATATGACGATTTCATTAACTTTGCACATAAATACCAACTAGGATTAGAAACAGATACTAAAACTCTTAAACGAAAACTTTGGAGAGCATTAATTAATGTTAATATTTTAGAGGGAATTAGATTTTACGCATCATTTGCGTGTACTTTTGCCTTTGGAGAATTACGATTAATGGAAGGATCTGCTAAAATTATAGCTTTTATCGCACGAGATGAATCCCAACATTTAGCCATTACACAGCATATAATTAAGAATTATAGATCAAATGAAAATGATGAAGAAATGTTAGAAGTAATCGAAGAAGAAAAAGATATGGTATATAATATGTACGATGCTGCGGTAAAAGAAGAGAAAAGATGGACTGAATACCTTTTTAAAGATGGGTCAATGGTAGGATTAAATGATAAACTTTTAAGTGATTATGTCGAATGGACAGCTAATAAAAGAATGAAAGCAATTAATTTAAAACCTATTTATGATATTTCAGTTAGAAATAACCCCCTTCCGTGGACTCAACATTGGTTAAATTCACGAGAAGTACAAAATGCTCCACAAGAAACAGAAATTGAATCTTACGTTATTGGTGGAATTAAACAAGATATTACAAATGATACATTTAAAGGAATTAGTTTATAAAATAATGGCATATTTTTATAATAACTGGAATATTAAAGGCGAATTAGCTAAAGAAGATGATAGATATGAAGTCTATGATAATAATAACTTACATCAACTAATTGTAAGTAAAACTATATTAAAACCTTATAAAAGCACTACAGGTCACAGACATAAAGGACAAGAAGAAGTATATATATTTATTAAAGGAGATGCTCTTATGGAAATTGAACATGAAAGCACTCAGACAATAGAAAAAGTTACTACTGGGTCAATAGTTCTAATTGAAGATAATGATTTTCACCGAGTTCATAATAAAACTGGTGAGTCTATAGAATTTGTGTGCGTTTTTAATGGGGAGAGGTCACATTAAAATGTCAGCAATTATTTATACTGCACCACTATGCCCTTATTGTGAGTTAGCTAAACAAGTCTTAACTGAACGAAAAATTACCTTCCAAGAGTTAGTTATAGGGGTGGAAATTACTAAAGGAGAAGCGGTTGAAGAATTAGGAGTTATATTTAAACAAGTTCCTCAAATAGTACTTAATGGTATTCATATCGGAGGGTATACTGACTTAGTTAAATATTTTAAAAAGAAAGATCAAAGCAATGGTGAACCGAAGTAAAATTAAAGGATCAGCATATGAAGCAAAAATACGTGATTTATTAACTGCAGAATTAGATATCGAATTTAAACGGATGCCTTTAAGTGGAGCACTTGAATATTTAAAAGGAGATTTATGGACTCCTTTTGATACTGCAGGATGGCCATACTGTATTGAATGTAAACATTATAAAATGGTAAATTGGAATGGTTTATTAACAGCAAAATCTTCTGATCTTTATGAATTTTGGACACAATGTATTAGAGAAGCTGAAACAATGAAAAAGAAACCATTATTAATCTATAGGTGGAATAGATCAAAAGATTATGTTTGTTGGAGTGATGAACTAACTATTAAAAATCAAATAGAAATTAAATGTTTTGAATTTTATTTCAAAATGGGGTTATTAAAAGACTGGATTATGGAATACAAGAAAGGAAATTAAAATGAAATTATCAGAAAATTTTTCATTAAATGAGTTAACCAAGAGTCAAACAGCAACTAGACGAGGCATATCTAATCAACCTTCCGAGGAACATTTAGAAAATTTAAAAGCCTTAGTAGAAAACGTCTTACAGCCTATTCGTGATTCTAAAGGTCAACCAATTCGAGTTACTTCTGGTTATAGAAGTGCAGCATTAAATACAGCTATTGGAGGTTCAAGTAAATCTCAACATTCTAAAGGAGAAGCTGCTGATTTTGAAATTACGGGAGTAGATAATTATGAATTAGCGGAATGGATAAAAAGTTTTATTCCCGAATTCGATCAACTAATTTTAGAATTTTATACTTCAGGAGATCAAAATTCAGGATGGATTCATTGCTCCTATAGTAGAGAAAAAAATCGTAAACAAGTATTAACAGCAAATAAAGAAAATGGAAAAACTGTATATCATAACGGGTTGGTTACTTAACTTAAAAGTAGACTAATGCCTTAACTCATGATATAATAATAAAAATGAAAGGTTAAATAATGACTGATGCTAAAGGCTGGAATGATCTAGCCGCTGTGCAAGATCAGTTAGGAGAAAAGAACAATCTTTTAATTATTGATGGAAATAATTTAGCGTATCGTTGGATACAGCGTAGAAATTATAACCACTTTGAAGAAGATTATATTAGAACTATTGAAAGTTTAGGAAACAGCTATAAAGCTAGTAGAGTTATAGTATGTTTTGATTTTGGTAAAAGCTATTACCGAATGAATATCTCTGACGATTATAAAAGCACAAGAAAAAAACCCACAGATGAAGAAGAGATACAAAAATACCACGAATTTTTTGACTGTCTTAATGCCGTCTATGATGAACTAACATATGATAAACATAAATATCGTGGTATTGAAGCCGATGATTTAATGACATTTTTAACTCTTAAATTATCCGAATCTTATGAACATACATGGATTATCTCAAGTGATAGAGATTTATATCAATTAGTAAGCGAGAACGTTAGTATTTTTAATATTTTTTCTCGCAGAGAAGTTGATTTAGAATATTTACAAGATAATTTTGAAATAACTCCTAATGAATATTTGTTATCTCGATATATTGAGGGAGACAAAAGTGATGCGATAATTGGAGTACAAGGAATTGGTCCCAAAAGGGCGCAAGGACTCGCTAAAAAATATCAAAATTTACCAGATTTAATTAAAGCATTACCAGTTAGAGGAAAAAGTAAATATATTCAAAATCTTAATCAAAGTAAAAAATTACTTGAACGTAATGAACAAATGATTAATTTAACAAAATATAATAAACATGCAATTATGGCAGGAAAAGATGGTGAAGAAGTATGGAAAGGACTAAATAAATATGCTGAATTTAGAAGTTAAAATTCAAAAAACAGAATTAGCTAAAAGCCTTGAGGAAACCTTAAATATTAAATGGGAATTAAATCAACAATTTCCTTATGATGCAGGTTTTGATTTACGAGCTTGTATAGATAGAGCACTAATTCTGCTACCCACTGGACATACTACAATTCCAACAGGAATTCATGTAGAATTTAGTGAGCCAAATTGGGAAATGCAGGTTAGACCTCGTAGTGGATTAGCAGCAGAACATGGAATTACAGTACTAAATACTCCAGGAACTGTGGATTTTGGTTATCGTAAAGAGATTCAAGTTATATTATATAATTGTGATGTTTACGACGAGTTTCAGATTAACCCAGGTGATAGAATTGCTCAAGCCTGTTTTAGAGAAATTCCACAAGTAAGTTTTCAATATGTAGATGCAGTTTCAGAAACAATTGCTATTGAAGACGACACTGTTAAAGCTGTAAGTTTAGCAGATGAAATGAAAAGAAAACTCTCGTTAAAGAGAGGGGGACTTGGAAGTACAGGAAAACAATGAAAAAACTAATTATATTAGCAATTCCTTTATTATTTTTAGTAGGGTGTGGTGATTTTGAACCTTTAATTGATCTTAAAGCAAGTGAAGGAGAAAAAGCAAAACACGCCCAGGAAGATCATATGGAATGTGAATGGTTAATTGAAAAATTTACCGAAGGTTGGTTTAAAGATGATGCAGAGATGGTAAGAAAATGCTTAGATGGACGAGGACACTCAGTTATCAACTGATTGTAATTATTTTATTAACTGGTTGTTTTCCAGCAGGGATGCATTTTGATTGGCCTTGGAAAAAGCCTGTAGTGGATTTAAAAACTGTTTCTGACCCGTTAAAATACCAAGAAGATCGAATTGCCTGTAGTAGTTTAGTTTACTCTCATGATAATTCAACTGCTAATATTGCAGCAGAAACAGGTATAAGTGCAGCAACAGGAGCTATTACTCCATCACTAACTCCAAGCATAGATCCTACACTAGATGTAGCTACAGGGCTTACCGGAGGTGCAATAGGGGGATTTATAGATGCTTCTTTAAATTCGAGTCATCAAAAAAATAGAAGCATTGCGATATGTCTTATTAATAGAGGCTATACCTTATTAGACCATGATTGGTGGATATGGGCTAATGAATCTAGATATCATGCCCCATAAAAAAAGCCCCTCTTTAAGGGGCTTTTTTATTAATCTTTTTTTCTATGTCCTGACCCTACATATAAGCCAAACCAAGCGGCTCCGGCTCCCACTAATGTAGAAACAAACCCTGCCTGTTCTAAGGTGGGGTTTTCTAGTTCCATAAACCAATTCATTCCCCGATAAAAGGCTAATCCGTATAGTAACATTAAAACTCTGGGTACAACACGCCATCTATCAATTCGTTCTGAAGATACCTTGTTATACCAACCTTGTTCTACTTTTTCTTCTTTATGCCCACTACTGTCTACATTAACAATAGTTACTTTTTCGTCACTCATTAAAATCTCCAATCAAAGTCAACACGTCTATAAGTATGAGAAGTAGAAGTTGATAATACAACATCATTTATAACTGCGTCTATATTATCTTTCCAATAATATAAAAAATTATGCACTTTAGGATAAGTAGGAGAAATATCTCCTGTTTGCCAAGTAAATTCTTGAATTATATTACTATAATCTGGCATCCAATAAGAAATATTTACTAAAACAATAACCTGTTTAGAAAACATTATTTATCTTCCATACGATCTAATCTTTTTTTATTATCACTAATTTTTTCATTCTGTCCAGAATCAATTATATTTTGAAGTTTTTTTGCTTTTTCACTCACACTATCCATATGTAATTCACTATTAATAATTTTCTCTAAACGTAAAAATGGAATTCGTTCATTAGGAACATATCTCCAAACATAACCTCTTCCATTCATTATCCCAAAAACAGTAGTGCTTAAACCAATTTTAACTATATTGGCATATTCTCCATCTAAATAAACATGATCTCCTTCTCGAAATGCAGGATTAATCCTGAATTTGAGACCTTGCATAAATTTAATAGCAAAATCTTTTAACCAAAGAGCTACTATTAAAGAAATTAAAATAGTAATCCAAGGCATTAAAAGTTCTGTTAATTTAATTGTTTCTTGATTTAAAAGACTATTCATTTTCTAATTTATTTATCCTTTTCTCAAGGTCGTCTATTTTCCTTGCAATATTAGGATTTATTTTTTTCCACGCATCTGCGTCTTGATTAAACCATGTCCACCCGTATCTATCACGAATATAATCTAGGAAAAAATCCCATTTACCATAAACCCACAAACCAATTCTAGTATCTCGCATATATTTTACAAACATAGCACCAAAGATACTACCTACAATAGCTGTCCAGATCCAAAGGGTGTCTCCGAACATTCGATCAAGCATATCTATCATTAATTACTTCCTAACTGATTAAAATATAATTATCACAAATGAAGTACAAATAAATGTATTGCAACAGTTAAAATAGAACCCATACACAAACCAAATATAAAAAATTTTAGAATATCAACATCATGCCACGCAGGTACATTTTTAAAAAATTCATCTGATGCTTTATGGCCTGTTTTGAGCTGTATAAAATTTTTCCTCATTTTGATGTTGCCCGATAAACTCCATCCCAATCTTGAGGAAGATTAGCAGACTGAAGTTCAATAATTCTTTCCCTCATATTGTCATAATATTTTGTCAAAGTACCGTTAAATTCATCACGAAGATCAACAGCAAATTTAAGTGCTATCTCCCAATTTTGACTCCGATAAAAAGATATAAACTTTTCATGTTGTTTAACCCCCAGTACCCAATTCATAGTGTTTTCTATAACATCGTATTGACCCAAAGTAGTATAAATACTTACCGCTTCTTCTTTACCCTTAACTGCAATCTTATCTAACTCTAACATTGCAAAATCTTTTTCCATATTTACTGCGGTTTCTTCTCCAAGAATGATTTCAACTCCATAATTCTTAGATTGTCCCTCAAGTCTTGCAGCTAAATTTACTGCATCTCCTAAACAACTATAATCAAAACGTTGATCACTACCCATATTACCCACAACGACTTCTCCTGTATTCAAACCTATTCCAACTTTAATAGGTAAAGAATTTTCTTTTTCTAGTTCTTCATTTAACCCCTCTAAGTGTTCTAACATTTCATGAGCTGATTGAATAGCCCAGTAACGCTGTTTATCAACGTCTAATGGAGCATTCCAAAAAGCCATTATGCAATCGCCCATATATTTATCAATAGTTCCCCCATTTCTCATTATAATATCAGTCATAGGAGTTAAAAATCTATTAATAAGTTTAGTTAAACCTTGAGGATCACTTTTAAATTGCTCACTAATGGGCGTAAATCCTCGAATATCGCAAAATAATAAAGTTAATTCTTTTGTATCTCCACCTAATTTTAAAAGAGTCGGGTTTTTTTGTAGCTTTTTTACCATTGCTGGAGCTAAATAATGTTCAAATTGTTTTTTAATCTCCTGTCTTAATCTATATTCTTCCATAAATCTTAAAAATGCTGAAATTGCCCAAGTAATAAATATAGTAATAGTAGGCCAGCTCCAGTCTATTAAGTAATCATGTTCTGTAAATAAATAAGAACTTGTATAATAAGTTCCTATTAAGAAAATTGGAAGTAATATTGCTCCAAAATACCACCTTAATTTAAGAACAACAATACATAATAGTAATGATAATATAAATGATGCTGCTAGTTCAGATAAATCAGCCCAATAGGGACGTATAATATTTCTACCTGTCATCATAGTTGCAACTGACGCACCTATCACATCATGAGAATGAATAACTCCTAATGGGGTAGAAACAGGGTTATCTAATCCTGAAGCAGTCATAGAAACTATAACAATTTTTCCTGTTAAGTCAGGTAATTTTTCATGAAGAGGATAAACTGAAGTTCGCCATTTAAAATCTAACCAAATGTTAGCATTAGCATCAGTATCTATAATTTTATATTTTGGAATCCGTAAAGCTTCAACTCCTGCTTCACTAGTTTTAATTTGGTAAGATTGATCTCCTGCTGCAATTCTAAGAATTTCCATACTCATGGAAGGATAAAGTTGATCTTCCACAGCTATTACCAAGGGCATCCGTCTTACAACACCATCTTTTTCGGGAGCAATTATCATCATACCTACTGCATTAGCATTTTCAGATAAGATAGGAATAGGCCCTAAAGCTCCACGATATTGATACACCCAACCTTTCCAGGGAGACCCTATAGCCGAAACACCTCTAGTAACTCCACTATTTTCTGGTTCATTAGTAGGAATTTGACCTATAACAGTAGGAGTTTTCTTTAAAATACGGGCTAAAGCGTCATCTTTTCCAAATCGATCTTCATCTGCAAATAAAATAGGAAGAACTACTATTCCTGCCCCTGCTTGATAGAGTTTAATAATCTGATTTGCTAAAGTATTACGATCCCAAGGCCATTGACCTCTTTTTTTTAACGTTTCATTATTTACTTCAATAGTTACAAGATTAGATAAACTTTGTTGAGTTTGGTTTCGCTGATGCTGATCTAATGCTTTCATACGCACCATATCTAGCATCCAAGGATCAGTGAATCTAATACCACATAATACTAAAATTATAAATAAAGAAATAAGCCACTTTTTCATGAGCTACCCTGAGTTACATTTATTGTACATCCTAACGCATTACTACAGGTATTATTTAGCTCATAATTTTGAGTTGTATTCCCTTGTTGTAGTAAATCAAAGTCGGTACTATAACCTCCTAAAGTAACTCTAGCAGCATGGTCACCTTGATCCTTTTGAGTTATAGTTACATCGTGTCCATTATCATTTAATGTTAAATCTAAATACATTAATCCTATATTCTGTTGAGTAAGGAGTAAAGTATTACTATCACTATTAACGTCGATAAACATAGTTTTTTGACTATTATTCTTCTGTACTGCTGTTATATTGTTACTATCACCATCTAAATCTAAGTTAAAGAAATGTTTTGATAAAGTGCCATAATCTTTTTGGTCTAAACTTACCACATTTGAATTTCCATTAACATCAATAATGGCTCTATGGCTTCCTTGATCATTATCTCTATCACCTTGTTTGACTGTTATATTATTACTATTTCCACTTATAGCTAATCCGAGTCCGTTATCATCACTATTTCCGGTAGTAGATACATTTCCTTGATGAACGGTTAAAGTTATACTATCTCCCGCTATAGTCGCTGCCCCATCCCAATCTACATCCATAATAAAGTTATTTTCGCCAGCTTGTTTAATCTCAGAGGTGAAATTAGCGCCACTTTGACTTATATAAACTGTACTTTTTGTTACAGTTTTATTAAATGCAGTAGTTTTTGTTGTTGATTGCGAAGAAGTTATTGATACAGCGGCATTATATGTACTTGCTAACATAGTACGCATAGCATTCATCCAGTTCTTATTGTTGTTAGTATAATATGAGCTGTGTGAATTGTAGTTTATATCTGTAATCACTACAACTTTACCTGTATATGTACTACTTAAATCACTACTATACCATACCGCACCTACAATATTACCATTACCATCTTTTGCAAACCATGTACCATTACCAATTGAAGTTAATATACCACCTGCACTAAATGTAACTGTGCCACTAAAACCTGATAGCCATGATTCGTCTGTATTATGTACAGTTATACTATTGCTCGAATATCCAGTTGATGTACTGCTATTATAATCAACTGTGCCACCACCTAGCTCATCCTGAATAAAATCTACTATATTTTGATTTCTTGTATTACAACAGCCAGGATTGTCGGTTTGTAGATATAATGTACCCCCTCGTGCAAGTAATGCTTTATAAGCAGTTTCTATTGCTCCTGTTACTTGATGTGTTGGTAGATTAATCAAGTCATATATTTGTTCGTAAGATGTAGTGTTAGATGGAAAATTAGAACCATCTGAACCAACTTGGACAGATGTTACAGTATGTCCGGCATCTTCTAATCTATTCTTCCATTTTTGATGAGAGTTAGCATAGCCCTGATGTACAATCAAAACATCTTCAGCATATGCTTGAGTAATACTATTGATGCTGAATAATAGTAATAGTGCTATTATAGCCCGCTTCATCCGTTCTTATCTCCGGTACTTCGACTCCTCCTTGATTAATATCGATAGAATATCCATTTGAATTATCTAATATTAAGTATATATTATTTCCATCTACCTGTCTAATAATATGTGTTTCATTTCCCTCTATAACTGTAGTTACTAGAGTATCAGGATTTTTACCAGAAGTTTGTCCATCAGTATGAATACCTTTTCCTTTCTTTTTTGTCTTTTTAGTTTCATACTTTTTATTTAATTGAGTTAAGATATTTAAAAGAAGATCAACATCTAACGGGTTAATATCTAATAAGCCATATTCTAAATTATCTTCTTCAAGTTCATTTTCATCTAATTCTTTATATTCCAACAAATCAATATCTAGTAAGTTAGCCAGTTTTTTAGAGTCTTTAACTAGTTCAAGTAATTTTTCTTTAGGAGGACGCACAATTAACATATTATTAATTTGATCTAGTGTTAAATCTAATATTACAGGCTTAGATGGGTTAGATTCAGCAACTCCCACAGTTGTTGCTTGAAATGCTTTATTCATAATAACTCTACCTGCATCGGTTTCAACAAATATTTCTCCAACAGTTCCATCTGCATTAGGCAATAGAATAATTAAAGATTTTCCAATTTCATCCACAGTCATACTAAAAGCAGTCCCGCGAACACCGATTCTAGCGGTTGGAGTTCTAATATCTACATTTTGGTTGTCTAGTTTCGCAATATTACCACTGGCATATCTTACAGTACCTAACGCGACATTCAGTACTAACTTTGACCCTGATTGGGAATTAGGGTCGTATACAAATTCATCTATAACAAGAGAACTTTGAGCACTGATAGCCACGTTGGTATCATCAATAAACGTGATACCAACGCTTCCTTTTCCAGTGCGAACATTATCACGAAACATAATGTCCGAGTTTTTTTCAAGGTTTAGTTCTTCATTTTGTCTATCTACTGAAGCAACTCCCTCATGTTGAACCACATTACCAATAGGCTCTACTGCTGCATAAGAAACGGTACTTAAAAAAATGAGAACTAATACACTACTCAGTAATTGTGACATCGACATCCATAGTGCCTGAGCCATTAGTAATTATATGAACATCTGTATCATGTTGACCAGATTGGTTTATATCAAAATCTCCTCCTGCTCCAGTATGATGCAGAATAGTATTATGGTGACCACTTCCTATATGGGTAATAGTCGGAGTATTAGTATTACCAATCATAGTAACTGTCGTAGTTTTATCACTAGCAGTTGATCCTGTAGCATTTTCATTAACAATGAGAACGTTACTATCGCCTGTTAATACAGACGTAACGTTAACATCTTCAGTTGCTGCAGAGCTACCAATATTATAAGTAGTATTATTACTATCTCCTGTTGTAGTTTCAGAAATATGAACATCGGCTGCCGCAGAACTATCACCAACATTTATAGTAGCTTCATTACTAGCGCCTTGTTGTTTAACTTCTAAGTCCTCTGCACCTGAAGCACCTGCACTTACAAACTTTCCGTCAATCTTATTACTTGCACCTAACATATCAATATCAAATGTTAAGTTAGCTCCTGTTGCAGTAAAAACTGTGGTAGCGTTGCCCATTTCATTACCATTACCATCTACAACAATATTAGCGGTAAAAGACGCACCTGATTGGGTAATATACACATCACTATCTGCATATACAGACGAGCTTCCCCAAACTAACATTAACGCAGCAAGTGTACTAAAAATTAGTTTATTTTTCATTAGTTTATTCTCCTTTGGATGTGTTAGGGAGCTTAAATTCCCATAATCCTTCTTTTTCTCCTTCCTTTATCATTTCTAGAATAGCTTGATCTATTGCTTTTCTAACAGCATAAGATACTGATTCATTTTCAGTATATCCTGCTTCTACTTCTAACAAGTTAGTACCTGCATCTATGAATCTAAATAAATTATTATTCATTCGCACACTGAAAATTGTTTTTTCAGTACTAATTGCTAGTAAAATTTCTCCGCTACTAACGGATATTAAACGTATTCCTATTGAAACTGTATCTTTTCTATATTCACTTGATATTCCAATACCTAATAATCGTGCTCCTATTCCACCAGTTGCCGTATTAGTATCATACCCAACAATTCCCCCTTCAATTAAAACTCCCGCGAATAATAATGCCTTTAATTTATCTTTATCCCCATGAGTTTCTCTAGTTTGTCTTATAATTTGTCGTTCTTTTAAAAGGTTATCTAAACCAATCCTTTCAACAACAGTAAACCACTCTCCATTACCAGCACGTTTTAAAGATTGTAATATCCAAATATGAGCACCCTGAGTTACAGCAGTACTAATTTGAGCCACACTAGAATTAGGTTTTCTTTGTCCTGTTAAATCATCAAATTTATATACAGCAATAGGAACCTTCTGTTTAGGTGCACTAATAATTTCTAAATCATTTACTAAGGGGTTAGAATTAACTACAGGTGGCCCGCTCATATCTGTAGCTTGACAGCCTACAAGTAGGCTAAAACTTAAAATCGTTAAGAGGTACTGTAATCGTCGTATTACCATCTGGACTATCTATTGTAAGGGTAACTACGTCATTGACAATATCTTTATTATATGCAATAGTAGTTCCTTCAAAAGTTACAGTACCACTACATCCAGTGCCACCCCCGTCTCCTTGAGCCACTTGATCAGTAGGAGCGACTGAAGCACCAGACCCATCATATGTAGTACCGCACGACTCGCCAAACATACTATCCGTCAAATCTTTAGATAATTGAGCATATATCCTAGATTCTAGATTTTTTATAAATTTAGCGTAGTTAGTATTTTGTTTATCTCGGAGAAGTTGTCTTTCCTCTGACTCTTTCTTTTCTTGAATAGTTGCTTTACGAGAAAATTCTTGATTCTCAATAGTTAACCAATGAGCACTCGCTCCTTGTCCTGTAAAAGAAGGAGAGAAAAACTTAAAAATTAACGCTTCAGCACTTACTGTCGAAGGAATTAAAAAAAGTAGCAAAGGTATATATAAAAAAATTTTCATTTATCGTTTCCTAAATCCTTAATCTTTTTAGATTTTTCATTACCATAAACATCTTGAGAGGCATCTCTTTTCTTTTGTGCTTGTTTATATAGGTCTGCCTGTTGGTTTTGAATTTCGATAATCGTATTAATTTTTTGATCTAATCGTATCATATCATTGTCGAGCATACGTACTCGGTCAATTAATGCAATAAGAGTAATTTTTGCTTTTCCTAAAGTGGGTAATATTTCTTTAGTTACAAATTTCCAAATATAATAAATAAAATATGCCATACCTACAGCAACAACTGCAGGAACTCCATACTGATTAAAAAGATCAACGAGAGTTTGCATTTTTAATCTCTTCTAGCATCTTCTTTTCCATCAGCAGCTGAAATACGTCTTGTATCAGGAGTTACCCCTAAAGCATGACATACCAAAGCATCGAGTCGTACTATTTCATTATTAATAGTTTTTACCCGATTATCAAGAGCAGAGATCATACCATTTAATGTTTCTGCACTACCTACAACTGAATTAAGAATATACTTCAATAAAAGAATTATGAAAAATCCACCCGCTATTACTGCGGTAATGGAAAATCCTAGTTCTGCAATTAGTGTAAAAGCTTCCATAAGAGTAAATAATTACCGCTCCTTTATATAAATTCCCTCACTTTCTTAATAACTATTTTAATTAATCTGCATTTTTAGATGCAGGTTTGCCACCACAAAGACGAACTGAATAATATGCAGCATATTTTTTCCATTTAGGAACTGGAGGTTCTGCAGAATTCATTCCTAATAAAAAAACTTTATCGGATATTGCTCTTGCCTTTTTCCAAGTAGGTTTATGGAAATTATTTCCGTGATAATATTTTCGTAAACTCGCATAAAGATGATCATGAATCACAGCACCACGAGCCACATCCCAGGGGGCTATAAAAGCCCAACAGATACGAGGAACAGAGGCTAGGTCAGTTTTCATACCTTCTTTACAAGTAATTTTACCTGAATCACTTATATTTGCGCCTACCAGACTTAAATACATAATTTGTTTACTAGTTAATTTGTTACTAATAAACGATAAACTTTTACTTAGCACCCACGTTTTAGGGGGTGTAAATTCGGCATTAATTTTTCCATCAAAATGTCCCACAATTTTACTCCACTGATACTTCTAATCTTTTTATTACTTTTTTCAAATAAGTAGGAAATACGTCTCCCATTATCCACGGTATTACTGCATGTATGAACATAACAAATACCATGACAACTAGTAAAAGACTTTCTCTCCATGCAAAAATTAAATGTTCAAAATAAGTTAATCCAATATCTTTTGGATGTTTTGTATTAAAAAACACTATATTCTCCAATTTTTTGTTAAATAAGAAAAGCCCCTACAAAAGAAATTTCGTGAGGGGCTTAAGGGTTGGAATTATGATTATATCATTATTTTTTACGCCGTATATAATTTCGCTTCCGTTTTTTACGAGGCTTAGGGGCGTTAGCAACTCCAAAACTCCAATCTGCTGAAACTGTATTCTGTTTCCGTAGTCTTTTTAATTTTCTAGGTTTTTGACTCCGCTGAAGAACTTCAGGAACAATTGTCATAATAATTTATTAGCTTTCTTACTTTCAGTAATTTTTACTAAGTCTTTAACTCTGGAAGAGGAATATTCCACAACCGGATTATATCCCCTACTCTTAAGAGTCTCATAATAGAGAGACTGCTTTCCATATTCATCGTTCAACTTACGCTTTTCAGTAGGCGTCAATGTGTTTTCAGTGAAACCTTGAATTTCACCGCCTATATGAACTATATCTCCGTCTCCTCGTGTCTTCTCTTGTTGTTCTAAACGTTGCCAAATAGAAGATCGTGGAGGACCTGCATACCGACTAGCCATCTGTCACCTAATACGTAGTTCCAGTTGATTTACTCTTTCTAGGACCAAGCCTTCCTCTTTTACTTACACTTGCACTACCTTGTGCAGATGTAAAATGAGCTACAGGGTCAGCGTTCTGATTAACTTCAGCGCGAGTTGCTTCACGAGCTAGTTCTTCGTATTGATAACGTGCTCGTTTACGAGTGTCACTAAAAGTTGTAAGAACATCTTCAACAAAACCTTGGGCAACAGAACCAATTTTCATAATAGTTCCATCACCACGAGCTTTCTTACGCTGAGCAATCAACTGAGCCTCAGTTAGATGAGGGGGTCCTGCATAGCGTTCTTTAGCCATCTTAGCTCAAGGAACCTTTAGCTGTAGTTCCGTAACCCGGACGATAGCCACCTAGCTTTTTAGCTTTTTGTGGACCTTTAGAAACTCCATCAATAGGCTCTAGGCGTGCTTTACCTTTTACTTTTGGACCTGCATTAATAAGTCCAGGCGCAGCATATAAGACTTCATTAGAATTAACTGGATGAGTTCCGCCAAGAGGTCCTTTAGAAGTTCCACCAGCAGGAGTCTTATCATAAGATGTCATAAGATCAACTCCAGCTCCAGGAACTGTTAGAATTCGACGCGAAGGTGCATCTACTCCTTTTTTTGCCATTACTTTCTCCTTTTAATGAAAGATAAATATTATCCTTCTTACTCCCTTTATATTACAGGGATTTTGATTGGTTGTCAAAATTTAAATTTTTAGCTTATACATAAACGATATTTAACTTCGTTTACGTTTTATTTCAGCAATTTTCTTAGTGTTAGTCGTTCCATATAACATTTTATATGCACGATCACGAATTTTTTTACGATCTGCTGCTGATAACCCCTTAGCTTTTGGAAGTTGCGCTAAAGCATTACGAGCGTGAGATTTATCAGGCATAGGAAAACGATAACGTGTAGAACCTCCACGAGGTCCTTTGGTTTTTTCAACAATAGTTGCTGAAGATTTACGTGTTTTCGTTTTTATAGATCGTCCCCCACCTGGGTGTTTTTGCATAATCCTAGAAGATGAACGTCTACTTTTCTCAGGCATTTTATTTCTTCTTTTTAAAACCGTAAGAACCTTTAGGTTTACGAGTTCCTTTAGCTACATCACGACGTCCTTTCATAGACATCTTTTTGCCTTTCTCTTTACCACTTTTTGCACCAAGCTGTTCATCTTTTCGGTCATTATAACCTTGTTTATAACCAGCCTTATAATCTGGTGAAGTTTTTTTAGCTACCATTTATTTTCTCCTTTTTTACCATTTTACTTTATCAGCCCAATAAGCAGCTGACATTTTGCCTCTTTGAATATTTTTAGCATGTCTTGCTTTAAAAGATCTTCTTCTTGCTTTCTCTTTAGCAGTCTGTGGGTTTTTACCAGCACCGCTTACACCCTGTTGCCCAAAACGAATAAGTTTTACATTACTTCCATCTTTAGCTAAAACTGCGTGAGATTTTTTAGCATTTGGAGTTCTTTTAGGTTTGTTATATCCGGAGAATCTTTCTCCTCTATATGTTATAGCCATTATCTATGCCTCGCTGTTTTCTTTGCAATATCTTTGGGTTGTTTTACAAATTGCTTACCCTTCTTAGTTCCTTGACGTTTAGCCGCATTAGTAGCTCTTTTCTCAGAAGAAGAAAGCGATTTCCAAGCCGACTCAGGTAAATATCTACCACGTTTAGCTTTGGGTTTTTTAGCTTCGGCTTTCGAACTATAACCCCATTTCTCTCTAGTCCATTTTTTCAAACTTGCTTGAGATTTTTTTAACGGCATTACCTATACCCTCCACCAGCTTTCTTATAAGCAGATGCTAATAATTGAGCTTTTCTAGCTGACCATTGACCTGCTCGGCCACCTTTTGTTCCCGACTTAATTCTCTGAAACAATCGTTTACGCATAGTAGGTTTAGTATAATTTCCAGCTTCATTAACTCGTGATTTAGTTTTTTTCTTAGGCATTATTTACCCACCATTTTTTTCTTTCCTTTTTTAGTCTTTTTCTTTTTTCCAGCCATCTCTAAAGCAATTGCAGTAGCTTGTTTTATACCATAACCTTCTTTACGTAATTTACTGATATTACTATAAATAGCCTGTGGATTTTTTCCTTTTTTAAGAGGCATCTTCAACTTCTTCTTCTTCTGGCTCTGGTTCATCACCTATAATAAAACCATACTTATTTTCCCGTAAGAAAATTCTAATCTCTGCTATTGGACGACTCCAAGCCATGTGAGATACAACATTGCCCCAACCATAAGCAGATACCATACTAGGAACCCCAATTAATTCATATATTCTTCGAGGACTAAATACATATAAGCTACCACCAGAATTCCCAAAGATAATAGGGGAACTGGAAAGATATAATTCATTACCATCTTGATCCCTACCATACCCAGCTAAAAGACCCATTGTAGGAAACGGAGGTTTCCCAAGTCCTGCGCCTACTGCATAAACAGTCTGAAAAATCCAAGGGCCCTCATCTAATCCTTCTGGATATAAAGTAGCCACATAAGGCATTTGTCTTTCCCTATCTTTAACTCGTAAAAGAGCTAAATCTCTACTTTTATCATACGCCATAATATCAGCTATTCGTCCCATTGTACCAATAGCAGTACTAAAATTATTATATTCCCATAAGTCAATGTTTACAGGAAGTCGACTCTCAGTTTCGACGTGTTCATTTTTTTCAGAACTCCAAACTTTTGTTATCTTTACAGAATTTTGAATAACATGGTAATTTGTAAGTACATAACTTTCATATTCTTGCTCTTCATTTAATTCTGAATAAATTACAGTGCCGGAACCAGAACCTCTATCTAACCTGACAAGTACTGTTGGATATAACATTTCCATATGCTCTTGCTCAGGAGTAACCCCACTTTTCTTAGGGTTAGCATAAACCAAAGAAGTACTAAATATTAAAATTGCTGTTAAAAACACTGTTGAAAATATCTTCATTACTTTTCCCTTCATTTATCTTAGTCGAGCTTTAACTCCACCTCACACTCATTCCTATCATTAATTTCTAGAGACCGATTAGATTTCATCTCTCTAAGTGTATCACTCCACCACGAAAATTCTGGATCTAACACATCATCATCAATAACTCGTTTTACCCTTCTATCATATTCTTGGCGACTAGCAGTTGCAGTTCCGTTAATACAATCAATTACAAAATTAAGAGTTACTGCGCTAATAGTCAAACTAGCGCAACGTCCTGTAACTTTTTGAGTCAGTTCATCGATTAAGATAGTTGGAGAAGCTAATTTTAAAGCACCAATTAACTCTCTGGGAACTGTTACAAAAAGTGAAGCTTCAACAAATACCTTTGCTGGATAAGGATGAAATTTATTAGTATTCGCATCCACCACACGTACAGTATCAAAACCGTCAATATTACCAAAAGTAATAGAGCCTGCTGATCCGTTAGCAGGATTTTTTTCTACATACAATGGTTCACCAAAAACATCTATTAATTTAATAGCATAGTCTCTGGGTCCGTTATACTCCCATTCACCAATATCTATCCCACGATAGTTCATTAGTCATCCGTAGTAGTGCAATCACAACAACCAGAACCTGGAACACAAGGACTGCATTCACAAGGATCACACATACACTCTGGGTTTGGACATGTTACTGAATTCTCTGACATAATAGACACCTCTTTTTAATAAAAAGTTTATACACAAAGTAATGTATAAATTATACTTAATTTTTGTACAATCGGCAATATTTAAATTATTAAATTATAACTTACCAACCACAGCTTGAATTAATTTAACTCCTAATTCATCAGAAGATTCTAAGGCTCTTCCAACTACAGCAAATATATTTTTTGTCTCAGCTGCTATTGCAATTCCAGTTTGAGAACTTGCTACTAAACGTTGACCTTTTAATACTTTTCCAACAACTTTTACAGGAATTCTACCAGCAAGAGCAATATAAGGATGGGTATCATTTGTTCCCCCAGCCGAGTTCATGGCATAAGCGGGGTTAATAGAAACAACTCCAAATACTTCTGGGGTACTTTCTCTATCAGTTTTAGTAATTTCTTTTTCACCACCAATCATTACTATATCTCCTTCTTCTAACACTTCGTCAGCTTCAAATCTTTCCGCTAAATCAGCGTATAAAGCAGAAGTTGCTTGTCCAAAGAAGTTAGTAGCATAAACTCCGCGCCACTTATTACTTGCACCTCCAACATCATATGTAGTAGTAGCAAGAGGATAAAGACCCCCAGTATTAGCAGTTACTCTATGAGTTCCTCCGGCAGTAATTCCTATAGCGTCAGCACCGGTTCTAAATAATCCAGTATTAGTATCACTACTAAAAGAAAGAGTAGGATTACCTGCACTTCCATTATCAACATTTACTTCGGCAATCGATGCTACTCCTCCAACAAAAACATTGTTTTTAACATCTAAATTAGCTTGCGGTATTCTACCATCTGTATAGCCAACCGATAAACTTCGAGTAACAGAAACATTACCTGTTACATTAGCAGCATAACTAAATGTAAGAGGATTAGAAAATTTAGAAGTAGTAATACTTCCATCGGCAACATCACTTACATCACTAATACCAGTAACAGTATTAGCAGTTCTTAAATAAAGTCTATTATTAGCACTTCCCGCTGAATTACCTACCGTACAGATTAATTCACCAACTTCAATAGCAGAAAACTTAGGATGACCTGAAGCTAAGGTAGCAGCTTGTTCTAAGGTATTAAATACCCTAACTCCCATTCCAACCCGAGTAAAACCTCCTGTTACATGTCCTGCCTGCCCTTTAAAAGCACTAGAATCTCTAACATAGATTGTGCCATTAGCAGAATCTCGATATAACATACCATTTACCAGACCAGTAGTCCCTTCATCATTAATATCAGTTGCTGCTGGTAACTGATTACCATAAAAACACTGAAGAACCGAGGTAAAACTACCGTTCCAATTAGTGCGTGAAACAGCGAGCGTTTGAGATGCTGCTGGTAAAATAAAACTAAATGTTGACATTTTTTATTTTTCTCCTTTTTAAATTCCTACTGCGTCTATGGTAACTTTACCTACATTTATAAGTTGATCAGCAGCTGATTCTTTATCCTTGCCAGGATAATTAGTACTATCTACTGTAGCTCCATTTGAAGCAAAATAAAGATTAACATTAGCATATTGGTTAGTGACATTACTTACTACTGCTATTAAGCCTACTCGAGTATTACTAACAGTTACCGTTACTGCAGGACTAGATTTAAAATCCGTATCTATATAATTAAATCCGATTCCATCTTTACCTGAATTAGTCGATTGGCCCTTAGTAAGAATAATATTTTTTGTTTGTTTAAAAATTTTATCTTTCAAGTCAACTGTATAATTTAATTTATCTAAAATATAATTATTTTCAGCAGGATTTGTATTTTCAACTCTTAATCTAACTTGAAAAAATCTAAACTTTTGATCAACAGCAGTTGACCCTAAGAATCCACTAGCTGTGTTAAAGTTTACAAAAGCATTAGTTTTTACATTACCATTTGAAGCCTGAGCAAAAACAAAATTAGCAGGATCACTAGCCAAACGAACATTACTAGTAGCAAAACGTACATCAACATTTTGTAATACAGAAGATGCGTCACCCAAAAATTGTTTTGTAGGTATATCAAAATATTGATTTAAATTAACAATTTGATATGTAGATGCATTTTGAGTCACATTAGGTAATGAATTAGCAGTTATAAAAAATCTTGATCCTACAGAAGTAGTAACTGATCGATAAACGTTTCCTAATTCCAAAGCCACCGAATTTATTTTACCTGCAATTAGTGCAAAAGAATTAGCGTTCGCAACATCTCCAGCATGTTGCCCTGGGTTCCAAATAGCATAAACATTTCCAGTAAACACTTTTGCATCATTTAGTGTAGTAACTGATCCAGATATATCCGTTGAATTGGATGTTAAAGTATGAGTAATAAATTTATCAAATGCCAAAGTTTCAGCAGAATCTACAATATCATCACTAAGAAAATCACCAATTCCTGTACTTCCAGATGCATTTTTATCAATAAGAACATTAGCTGACCTTATGCCTGGTCGTCCTTTTTGAACATCACTTGTTCCAGAAAATACTTCAATACCTTGAGTACCTTCCCAGGTATCTGTAGTAGCAACTGTAGAATCTAACGCTACTAAAATTTTGCCTGTTACATTAGATCCTAAATCTCGAATTTGACTTACATATTCTGCAGACCCACCTCCACCTATTAAATCAGTTACTTCAGCTGTAACACTCCACCCTGATGCGGCTCCATTTGCATTGTCAGTAGCAGTACTCGGAGTTTGAGCAGTAGTTGAAGCACCTCGAGTTATTTTATCGGCAAATACTAAACCTTCTCGAACTGTATTATTATTACTAGGAAATGAATATTCTCCAGAATTAGCATTAATAATATTTTCTCCTAACGCATTAGTAGCGAAGGGAGTGCCTGGGGCACTTTCACTGTATGCCTTAAAAACCTGTAGTTCAGGAGGACGAGAAGGTGTAAATTGGAAAGCAACAAAATCAGCACTTGGATTTCTACTTGTATCTACTGTACGAACTATATAAGTACCTGCATCATAATCAGGAACAGGAATAGTTACATTAGTAACTGGAGCCGATACTAAAGCTAACTCACGTCCTCTTCCAAACGCAGCTGTTAAAGCACTTTGATCATCCACATCCACAAGTCCTGCTGCTCTCCTGACTTCAATATGCTCTAAATCTAAGTCTTGAAGAACAGGAGCTCCATCAGCCCCGATAGTTAAAGGAAGGGTCCAATTCATAACTAAATTATTATCATTTTGTCCAACTACAAAACTTGAGACATTAGAGGGTTGTGCGGTTTTACCTATAATTTGTTGACTAATTTCATGAGAAATACCCTTAATATCTTTATTCATAGGAGTAACTTTAACCAAGAGAGTAACTTGTCCTTGAATTATTCGATCAACATTTTGTATAGTAAATCTTATTACTCCATCCTCTGCACCTTCTTGATTAACTTTAACTGTATTAAAAGAAGTCAGAGGTAATAATTGGTTAACACCCCCAATGTTTTGAGCGGCTCCAGAAAGTCTATAAGAAATTTCATAATCAGTTACCGATTGATTTTCAATAATATCAAATGAAATAGTTGCGCGAGTAGCAATACCTCTTGTTGTATCAAGGTATAAACTTTCTGTAATAGTAAGATTCTGAACCCTCTGAATTGGTATTTGTCTAACAAATATAGATTGACTTGTATAAGGACTAAATCTTCCTGCGGAATTTTTATTTCTTGCTCTTACAGCGTTTAAACCTACAGGGACGTTAGGAATAATTTTACGAGAAGGTTGTCCGAAGAAATATTGTTCATACTCAAGTCTAGTAGCTAATTGATAAATTTGATTATTAGCTAAGTTCCAATTACCTGGATGAGAAGTCTCATTATAATCAAAAGTTGCAGTATTAGAAGTTTGAATAACATTTCCAATAAATCCTAAAGGATCATTAGTGATGTTAATTAAAGTTGCTCCACCTACATTAGCTCTGAGCGGAGTGCTCAAAGTAATACGATAAATAGTATTAGCAGTAATTCTTACATTATAATCTTCAGGAAAGTTAGGATCATAACTAACATTGGCTACAGCATAAGTATTACCTGTAAATAAAGTTACATTATCACCTTTTTCAATAGCAGGAACGGTATAATAAGTAGCTTCTGTACGAACTCTTTGAGGGTTGGTAACAGTATCAAAATTAAAACTAAGATTATCACTATCAATTGTAAAAGAATAATTGGTATCGCTTATTAAAATTCCGTCAACATAAAATTTAATAAAATTCTTATCTTTAACAGTTACTCCAAGTGGTAAAGTTTTACTTCCAGTAAATCCACTAACGTTATTATCAAGAATTAAAGTTCTAGTCGAACCAGCAATATAAACATTTCCTGCTTTAACAGTATTAGGTCTCCACCCAGCTGTAGTACTAGTAGTTGCTGCTTTTAAATGATCTTTATCAATTATTTGAGAAAACTTAACATAAAAAGGAAGTTCGGGAATAGTAGTAGCTAAAGTTTGAGCACCAGAATGTTCATTTACAATCTCTACATAATTTTGAGCTATATCATAAGTTGCAATATTATAACTTAATTCACTAATCGTTGGAAGAGAACCGACAAAATTTTCTGGAGAAATATCAGCAGTTTTATCTACTAAAGGTATTTGAACAAAATCAAAACCTTTTACAAACCCGCTTGCTGCTTGAAAAGCAGTATCATTAACAGCTAAAATATGCTTATCAAAATTATAATCATGTAATTGGTTAAAACCAACTACAGTAAACCTTAAATTTCCATTAGGTCTAGCAGCAGTTGGATTAACTACGGAAATTGAATTAGCAAGTAAAGGAATACTACCAAACGTAGTTTCAAAACCATTTTTTCCTAATAAAATAGAAGCAAAATTATTAGAAAAATCAGATGTATTAGCTAATTTAAATTTAATATTTGCCATTAGGGAAGCACCTTAAGAATATCGGATACACTACTCGGAGTAGCATATTCATAAACTGTTTTAATTGCAATAGGATATCCTGATACATTTGTTGCATCCGAAACTTCAAGATCAGTCACTATTGTTCCATCAGGAAGATTATGAGGTTGAGCTATTAAGTTAAAGTCAGGAGTAGGAGGGGGTACCAAAGGACTAAAAGTATCTACATAACGTACTGGAGTATAGTTAATAGCTGTATCTGAATCAACAAAAACATTAGCTATGTATTCTGCAGCAGTAACTGTAACTCTTTCTTCTTCATCTCTCGAAATACTTGAGACCTTAAAAAATTTATCAGTAGTATCACGATAAAAATCATTAGGGTCAACTTCTCCTAAATTCCAGGAATCCCCAATTGCTGGTATAGTATTTGAACTCCAAGCAAAGTTACTATTCCAAGTTTTAGTTTTCAGATCAAAATATTTAATAGCTCGAACCTCTATAAAGTCAGCTCCTGTTACCACATTTGAAACTACATTAGCTGCAGCATTTCCACTTCCACCTACCGTGGTATTAGCTGCGGTATTAGACAACATATATAAACTAATATCCTCATTTCGATTACTAAAAACTCGTAATCCTACTGGTAAGGTATTACCTGTAAAAGTAGAAAGGGTAATAGCAGGAACTGTAAAATGCTCTAATCTTACATTAGCATAACTAGTAGCAAGAAGTGGGTTTGTGGGTTGTGTAACACTAGAACCTCTAAAGGCACTATTTCCACTTACTCTTCCTCCAAATCCATAAGCTGTTCCGATCATTCTTTGTTGAACGGCAATTAAGTCACCAGGAGATAACCCGATGGCTGACGTATCAGTTTCGAATCCTATTTTTCTTCTAATAAACTTACTTGCTGCTATTAAATATTGGGCATATCTCATAGCTTGACTTCTACGGGTTACTCCAGGTAATTCAATACTTTGAATATTTTCAATTTGATTTAGCTCAGTAACAGAAATAGGATCATCCACTCTCATTGTTTCTCTTTTATAATGATTATTAGGGTTAATATAATTTATGTCTACCCCTGTAATAATCTCACTTTCGCTAATACCACTAATTGTAACACTATCAGGTTTCATATTAGTTTCATTAAAAACCATAATAGGTACTTCATCTGGCATATCAATTTGAAGAGATAACTTTCCACCACTATAAATAATGATTGCTCTTAACGTTCCGCAAATTTGATTTAATAAATCAAATGCTTGTTGTTGATCACTTAATAATAAATCTAATATAAACCTGCGTTCTTTTACAGCAATACCTTCATTAATTCCTAATAACGTTTCCCTAACTGTTCCAAATTTAGTACGGGGCTTATGACGATAACTACCATCAGAAAATCCATCTACTCCATACCATTTTCCAGTGGCTGCGTCTACTCCATCACAATATTGCGCAACTTTATAAAATTGAAATTTATCAATGTTTTCTTCAGGAATTCCTAATCCATAATTAGGGTTAATTAACAAATCAAAAATTATCCATGCAGGATTTTGAGTCCAAGAAAAAACAAATGCTCCGTCCCAAATCCCTTTATAAATTTGAGGGTTAACAGCTGTATAAGTAGTATCAGTGCCTCCACTCTGTAATCTATATCCATGCGTAGTATAACCATTAACACCAGTCTCGGGCAACTCTAATTCTCTCCAATCTACTTCTCCATTAGATAAAATAGGTTGATCATAATTAGAAGGAACTACTGTTAATAATCCTTTTACGATACTAGTTGCTGTCGGAACTCCACCAACATGTTCATTATGAGCTAATAAAGCATAACCTACTGCAGATGTTCTCGGATAAGCAGTTCTTTCTTCTTTAATTTCTAACCAATTTTGAAAAGAAATTACATCTTGAATTTTAGAAGAATCCGTATCATCAGAAGTTTTCTCAATAGTAAATTTATATCCACCTGTATTTCGATCTTCTTTTGCGATAGGATAATTTATTTGAAATTGAAAAGGTGTATTTGTTTTATTATTAAAATTTTTCGTAATTCCAGTTGATGTTTGAGAACCATTGTCATCAGTAGTTTTTAGTATATTAGTTCCTGTTCTATCAAATACTTTAATATTTATACTTATATTATAGTTAAAAATACTTCCAGTATCATCCATTCTTAATAAACTTTGAATTAAAAAGGTAAAAGTTAGAGTACTAAAATCATCTGGACTCGTATTTTGAAGAGTTACTTTTGATTGAGGAACTCCTGCAACATTACCTTTTCGTAAAACAATAGCACTTGCTAAAGATTGAGGAATAACTGTTCGGGTTCCAAATACAGGCATCTCTGATTGAGTAAGAGTTCCTGTTCTTTCTAAAGTCTTAAATAAATCTGTGTTAGCCTCACCATCTCCATCTAAATTAATCAAATCATCAATAGTTCCCTCATTTAATTCAATATCTTGAGGTCCTAAAGGATTAATCCTGTAAACAGGGCCCTCTCCTAAAGCAATAGTTGTTAAAACAATATCTGTAGAAAATAAATTATTAGGTTCTTCAGTAGGAGCTGGGGCAGGAGACCCTCCTCCTTTTCCTCCACCCTTATTATGAACTCTGAATCCATTAACAAAAAATGTATGATAATCTTTTACAGTTAATGTATAAACTACTTCTGGTTGTAATTGTTGAATTGATAATATTTTTTGAGGCTCATTTTCTAAATCAAGTAAATAATCACCTTTTTCGAAATCTGAAGCATAAGTATACTGACCATCTGATTTTAAAATCCAATGATTGGGAGTAACTATTAAACGTCCCACTCCTAATGTAAATTCTAATACTTCTTGTTTACCATGAGTATAAACTTCGGTAATGGGTCTAGTTAGAACTTCTCCGTCGGGGGTATAACAAAGAACGTTATCACCTATATGAAAATCTTTAATAGCAATACTTCCTGAAGGAGTTGACACTAAAGCATCCCCTGGAAAGCATCCACCCTTAGCTCCGTGAATATGTGGAGCTGCGTTAATTGTAGTAATATGACGTTGAGACATTTAATTAGCTCCTGGAGGAAATAACGCTGAAACTTTTATAAATTCATTTCGTCCATGTTCAATAGTTCTAATTTCTCCGCTCACAAATTGACCTCCAATACGAATTCTGCCATACATAATAGGAACTGGAACATTAGAATCTATAGTGTTTTGTAATCCTTGAAAAATTTTGTTTTCTGATCGTGCTTCTGAATCTGTAGTTTGAGAACCATCAAAATCAGGCTTTGGGGGTTTCATTATCATACCCATAACTCCACTGATAATCATGCTAACGCCCATTGACATTAGCATACTACCTATACCTATACCTCCAACTGCACCTAGAGTAGAAAAAGCGCCCACCGCTCCCACAGTTCCCATAGATGTTAATCCAGCACCCGCCATAGGTGCTAGAGCAGTACCACCAGTAAATACAACTAAGGCTACTAAAGCAGCTCCAATAACAATCCCTGTTAGTCCATCTCCACCACCACCAATGAATAAAGGAACAACATAAAATTCTGTATCTTCTTTATCTAACCGATTAAGAAAATAATCTTCCGTTTGAAGAACTCGTTTATCCTGATTAACTAATGCAAGATTTTCTCGTCTATTTGCACCTGCTCTAATACGTTTCATATGGAGTCCTAATAATGGAAATAAAGATGCTAAACAATTTTTAATATCCACAAAATCATTTACACTAACAGTATGCTCCTTAACTCCACTAGTATATTTTTGGATAGTAGGATGAAATTTAAGAATAACAGCCTGAGACATTTAATTAGCTCCTGGAGGAAATAACGCTGAAACTTTTATAAATTCATTTCGTCCATGTTGAATACTTAAAATTTCGCCACTTACAAATTGACCTCCAACACGAGTTCTTCCGTAAATTATAGGAACAGGAATATTAGATTGAGTAGTATTTTGTAATCCTTGAAAAATTTTATTTTCAATTCGTGCTTCGGAATCAGTAGTTTGTGCACCAGTAACAGAAGGTTTTGGAGTTTTCATTATCATACCCATTACTCCACTTATAACCATACTAACGCCCATTTTCATTACCATTGCCTTTATACTCATACCAAGTATAATAGTACTACCAGGCATCATAAAACCTATACCAATTAAAGCAGCTCCGAGTAAAAGTTGTTGTGTACCACCCTCACCTCCACCACCTAAAAATAAAGGAACTACATGAAAATGAGTATCACTCTTTCGTAATGTTCCAATTAAATAATCATCTCTATCTAAAACTCTTTTCTTTGTATTAACTAAAGCAATATTTTCACGGGAATTTAATCCACAACGAATCCGTTTTATATGGACTCCTAATTGTGGGAATAGATATTCTAATGAGTTTCGGAGATCTACTAAATCATTAATTTTAACAGTATGCTCACTTAACCCATTAGTATACTTTTGGATTGTAGGATGAAATTTAAGAATTACATTCTGCACGTAAATAGTCCTCAGTAAATTTTTTAAATTTTAATGATTCTATATTTGTATCATACCAGTATAAATAAAATTTTTCTTTCCAGCCAACAATAAATTTATACTCTTCGAAAGAAGTGCTTTCAATATCATTTTCACTTGGTAAAGGATTATCTTGATCAGGATGAGAATGAAATATAGCCCAACAATTATCAGGATAATCTACAAAAGCAATTGGGTCTAAGATAAAATAATTTTCTGGATCAGGCGCAATATTCTTATAGGGAATATACTCAAAATCAGTTGTAATAATTCCACAACATTCTTTAGGATGTTCAGAATTAGCATGATTTTTCATACTATTAATTAAATTTTTAAATGTGCTTGATTCCATCTATATATTCCCATCGTGTATTGTTTGTAATAACGCCCATAAGGAGCGACCCAAGATTCGTGTTCTAACATAGTTTGTAAAATACGATTTGTATCAACATATAAAGCGCAATGATTAGTAACATTTGTAGAACCAATTGTCATAGTAATAACATCAAAAATCTCTGGTTCATCAACAGTTTTCCATCCAAATTCTAAAGTAGCACCTTTTTCAAAAGCTTTATCGTGAGTTTTTTGATACCATCTTTCATCTACAATATCACACCAATCAGCAGTATCATAAGGAATTTCAATATCTAATTCTTTTTTATAAACATATCTAATAAGGTTAAAACAATCAATTCCGCTATTAGTATTATCCCCTAAATGTGCGTATGGAAACCCCGTATATTTTTTATACCATTTTTCGTCGGTAGACACTATGAACTTTTCCTCTCCAATTATCATTTAACATATCTATTTTTGAATATGATCCTTCTTCAATATGAATCATCATATTTTGACCAATATACATCCCAAAATGAATAGGGATTTTTCTTTGTCTAGTAGCAAACATAATTACGTCATACTCTTTAATATCTGTTAATTTTTCAATTTTAATTCCATATTCCTGAGTACATTTTAATAATTTTTTAAGAGTAAAAAATTTATACCATCTACTTTCCTGCTCAGGATGACCTTCTTTAAGGTCTAATAATTTCCATATCTTTTTAAAATCATCTCTTTGTAATTCTGTTTCATAAATTTCAGCTATTAAGGTAATACAATTAGTATGAAAATAGTCATGTTTTTTACCAAGATATTTTTTATATTTTTTCATTATCCTTTTGGTATTGTACGACCCGTTCCAATAAACCCACCAAAATGAAGTTGATTATTTCTTAATTTACAAGCAGCAAAACTTTTAGCACATTCATCATTAGCTAAAACTGTGTCTACTTGTACATTTTTTACTGTCCAAAAACCATTAGCGGTTAAGGCTGTACTTGCAGAGGTACCAGGAATAGTTCCAGTTCCATCATCTGGATATTGACATTCCTCTCCTTTATATACCCAAGGACAAGTATTTTTATAATATTTCCTGCGTGGAAATGATAATTTAAAATACTGTAACCAACTAGTTAAAGAAAATTCAGCTAGAGCTCCATTCAAAGCAGTTAATTGATTTATTTTAAAAACATCCTCAACATAAGCATCATTATCAGCATCAGGATTAACAATCATTAAATTAGTTCCTAATCCAATATCTAATTCATTACTTAATTCTAAGAAATTACCAACAATATTTTTAACATTAGCTGATTTTCCTCGTACTCCTTTAATTGTAACATTATCGTTAATTCTATAAGGAGCAGTAGAATATAATTCTAATATATTTCCGCTTACTGATCTGACACTACTATATTCAGGCCAATAATCTAAGAAGTTGGCAAATGTAGATTTAATTTCAACTACTCCACCAAGTAAATCCCGAGAGTCTTGTTTAGAAGGACTCCAAATACCATCTAACTCAATACATCTATCATAAGTAATAGCGGAATTAGCAATTCCGGCATAAGTACTATCAACAATAGCTTGATCATATGTTGCTGAATTAACTACTGTAGCAGGATCTAAATTATGAACTTTTTCGAAATTAACAGTCCCACTAATAGCATTATTACAATTTCCTGCAATAAAAGCATTCTCTACAATCTGAGCAATTAAAGAATCAAAGTTAGAAATACGAACACTAATTTGATTAACTTCTCCATCTTGATTTAAACCAACACCATCAGATTCGATAGGATAGCATTGATAATCATCTCCATTAAAATGTGCACGATAACTAATATCAGAAATCGTATCTCCTCTCACTTCTGCAAACCGATAAGGAAATCCATGAGGCCACGCACTCCCCCCTCCACCTAATGCAGGATTACCTGTTTGGAAAGGTGGGTACCACTCCCCAGGATAGTAAATATTATAAAGTCTAACTAAAGGAGGTTGTTCAAATGCATTTTTAGCTCTAATAAAACCAGAGTTTTCTATTTTTGCAATTTTACTAATGGCAACAGTTTGACTGGAAAGAAAAGAAGGAGCAGTAAAAGGTACTGTTTCTGTGTTACCTGTTGACACTCTAACTGATAAATTAGTAGTAGATGAAAAAGGAAAAGTAGATACACGGGTTCGACCATTATTAATATCTCTAGCAACAGCATCCCAATGACTATCAGGATAAAGGTCTGCAACTGAAACTTGTTGTACTTGTGATACGGTTGTTGTAACAAAGGAACCAACCTGTTGACCGCTTCCTTTTCCATGTCTCGCATATATAGGACCGGTTTTAGCTGAACCACCACCCACAACAACTCGTTTTTGAACTTTAACAACCCTACTTTCATATGTATCTCTATACTTAGCTCGGGTATTAGGTCCGTCTACTTGTACACCATCTTCATCGATAGGATACCCTGCAGAATTAGTTCTAACAGAAAGTAATCCATCGCCAGGAAAAAACTCCACAGGTTTAATATCAAAACCAGCTCTTCCTAATCCATTAGTATTATTAGTGCTAGGGTAAACTAATTGATCACGATCAATAGGAAATGAATCAAAAGTAACACTAATCTCATTTACATTTAAATTTGCAAAATCAATTGTAGTTTCTCCATCACGAGAAGTTAAAGGAAGAGCAAATGTATTAGTAGTGCCATTAATCTGAAAAGCGTTTCCATTAACAGTTGTAGCAGCGGTTTTAGAATAATATTGAACCGCATCAATAGTGGCAGTTACAATATTATTACAATGAACAAATTCTAATGCTTTATATTCAGTAAAAGTATTATTAACTTTAACTTTAATAGCGTCATTAGCCATGTCCTGGGCAATAACTTCTCCAATTGTTTCAGAAGTATTACCAAGTACAAAACGACCTGGCTGAAAGAATGCAGCATTTTCTAATGTTAATTTATAGTCATAAGTACGAGTACTCATTAGTCAAATACTTCCTTTAAAGCAAAACCAACAGTATAAAAATTATTTTGTTTAGTACCGTCTAATGAGTGATTATGACTTACATCTAAAGATCCATCAAATCTAGTGATTAAAGTTCCTAGTTGATTAATGTGTGTCATATCAAAAAAGAATGATTCAAAGACACCCTGACGAGCATTATAAAAATTTTCAATAGCATCTTTTTCTAATCCACTGACGTTGGTATATTCTAAACTAAATTGACGCTTCGGCCGTCTGCTACGTAAACGTCTTTTTTCATACCCTGCTTGAGATTCAAAAGTAATAACATCAAATGTTTTATTAATCTCATTACCTCGATCTGGTTTGCGATCTTCCATAGAATTTAAAAAGTCTTTATTTTTCTGACTGAAAAAAGCGCGAATTGATAATTGTTCAATTTCAGCTGATGAATAAGCGTTAGCAACTGTTGCAGCTAAACTAGAATCATCATCGACGAACGTAGCAATTCTTACTGTAACAGTACTTAAAGCAGCATTACCACTCGGAAAAATAAAAGATGAATTAGGTTGAGGAACACCTTGAATAACAACTTCAAGAGAATCTTCTCCACTAACAGATTCAGAACCAACCGGAATTCGAAAATCTACTGTTTTACCATTAATAGCATAATTATTACTATCTACTGCAGTAGCAGCAAGACCATAGGATTGAATTAATGTTGTTGGAAAAGAACGAATAGTAGTAAATCTATCAGGTAAAGTAATAGAAGTTAACTTAACTTTAAGTCCATTACTAGGAGCAGTTGCAAAAGTAAGAGTACTAGCACCATTACTTAAAGTATATTGTTTTGGATCTTGAATAACTCCATCAAATTGAACTATAGCCTCACCTTTAAAATTAATTGACTCACCAAGGTTAAAAGCAGTTCGAGTTCCATTTGCTGTATAAGAAACAACTGCTGTAGAAGCAAAACTGAGCGCATTTAAAGTAGCATCAGTAGGATAAGTAGCAGTAGCCATTAACGTCTACCTCCTCCACGAATAGCTTGTTTGATGGGGCCATTATTTTGTAAGTCTTTTAAAACAATATCAATTACAAGGCCCTTACCATCCACTTTTGGTTTTTGTTCAACCTGTGCGGTTTGTGGAGTTCCTTTATTAATCATATTAACTTCCACATTACCAGCAGGCATTTGTCCCGTAGCATTCATTCTTTCTAGGGCAGGTCCTCCAATAGCTTTAGCCATAGGTCTGCGAATAACAAATTCGCCAGGTTCTAAGAGAGCTGGTACTCGATCTCGTTGGAAAACTCCGCCTCCTCCAGCGAACCTACTAATAGTGCTTCCTCGTCCAGCGTAGCCTCCAGAAGCATTATCGAAGAGATTGAATCCACCACTAAAATCCATACTATTAGCTACTTCAGAAATTACATTATTAATTAGTTTTTGTACTAATTCTTGAAGAATAGCTTCTTGAATATCTTGCATAACTCCTACAATAAAACTTTTAAATCCTTCTTTGAAACTATCCATTGTCAAGGTACCATTGTTCAAAGCTGTTACAAAATCACTAACTGCGGTTCTTGCGCGTCCTCGAAAACTATCAGCAATAGTTCGACCGATTCCTCGAATCCAATCTCTTTCATCCGCCAAAACATCCTGACGTAAATCCCTATTTCTATTAATAGCATCTGCTTCAGCTCTGAAACCTTCAAGTTCTGCTGCTCTTAGTATTCCGCGTGAAATTAATTGTTGTTCTAGAATGGAAAGTTCAGTTGCCGCATCTTCACTTTTTTCCTCTTGTATTCGCGCTTCCATATTCTGTTCTGCATTTAAGTTAGTAACAGCTAATTGATGTCGATCAGACATAATTGCACGTTCAACAGCTAAAGCCTCAAGAGCTTCTCGACGAGCATCTTGTTTCCTTAGATTTTCCTCAGTTATACCACTAAGTTCTGCTGTTCTATTAGACTCAGATAAGTTCGTCAATTGTACCATTGAAGCTTGTACCGCTTCAGCTCGCCCTATTACGCCTGAAAGATCTTTCTCTGTGGTGGCAAGTTGTTTTACTTCTTTTGAGGTACCAGTTAACCCTGCTTGTGCATTAACTGCTTGGGCAAACTTGTTAAACACCACTCTCAATCCGTCAATACCATTTTTAAACATTAGTGCTTCGTCTATTATATTTTGTGCTCGTGCTGCTATAATTGCATATTGAGCTTGTTGATCATCATAACGTGCATTAACGGCTGCTAGAGCAAGCTCTCCCTCTTTTGCTAGAATCTCTTCTTGTTTAGTTAATTGAGTTTTTCGAAGATTCATAGCATCTGCTTCTGACTGCTGCTCTGCCTTCAAAATACGCATTTGTGATGCATTGATGTCATTACGGTTACTTATTGCCATTTTCACCGCTTTTTGCTCACGAAGCAACAGGTTTTTTCTCATGTTGAGTTCTGCCATTGCTTCCCTATGTTGTATTTCAGCTTGCATCTTGTCTATCGTCAAAATATTCGTAGCATTTTCATATTCGATCTTTATAATTTCTTCTCTTTTTTTACGAATTGTTTCTGCAGTTTGAAGGGCACTATCTCTTTCTAATTGCGCTAATTCCCTTCGGGCTACTCCTAATGTTGCAGCTCCACCTCTTTCTGCTGTAGCACGTAGGGACGATATTCCAGCTAATTCTGTTGCACTAGTAGCAGCAGTTAAAGCTCTTCTGTTTTCTAATTCTTGCTTAGAGAACTCAAGTGATTTTTCCCGTCTTTCTGCATTAGCTTCTCGCAGTTTTAACAACTCTCTTTCATATTTTAAAGATTCTGCGTTCATTTGTTTATTTAAAGCTGCCCTCTTAGTAATAGTATCCAATGCTCCTTTAAGTACCGTTAGCTCATTCTTGAGTGTTATAACCTCCCTAGCTCCCTCTAATTTTTTAATTATTTTTTCTATCTCTTCTTTAACTTTAACTAATTCCTGAGTAAGTTTTGGAACGGACCCCACCATAGCTTTTAAAGCTACCTCAGAATTTGCTAGTTCTGAACGAATTATGCCATTCACCTTTGCCCCTTCTGCTGTAGCTGCATTTACCGCTTCTTGCAGAGTTGCGTGCTCTCCGACAAAGTCTATAGTTTCCTGACTTAAGCTAACCACAGTAAATTGATCTTTTAAAAACGCTCGTTGATTTGCAGCTATTTGTTCCGAAGTTTCTGCCCATACCAATGTATTACCTACAACCGAAACTAATCCTTGCATATACATATCATCGAACAATTTAATTTCTTTTGAGAAAATTTTTCTTAAATTCTTTCCAATATTTTCTAATTTAGCTAACACATTAACTGTTTTTTGTAGTCCATCTCTTTCTTCTGTTAATTCTTCTAGTCTCTCTTGCATTTTTGCTAATCCTAGATTTAGTGCCGGGTACATCGACTGTTGGATAGACATCTGCACTATTTGTTCTTCAATCTCTAATGTATATTCTCTAATTAAAGCACTTAATCCTCCAACTTTTTGAGACATGCTTTCTGCCCCAATGGCTCCAGCATCAAATGCCTCATTAATTCGGCTTGATAAATCAACGAATCTTATATTAATTCCAACCAGAGCAGCCATATCATCGTATAAAATAGAAGGATCAAATTGCTGAAGCTCCTTATTAAAGATTGCAATCGTTCTACCTGCATATTGTAAATTATCACCAACTCTCTCTACAACACCTCCAGTAGTTTTTAATTCATCAATAACGCGAGTTAAAGGAACCCCTGTTAACTCACTCATAGTTACAGCTAGTTTTGCTATCTCAATACGACCTGACTCAGCAGCAGCTATATAAAGTCTAAGAGATTCCATTCGCATTTCCGCATCTCGCCTACCAGCCATTGCTACTTTTTGAGCATCTTCATCTCCTTGTCTGGCATCAGAACTATATTTTATATAATCAGCTTGAGCCTCATTAAAGTCTGCATAAGCAGCAGCGATTCCTAAAATTCTCATACGCATCATTTGCGAATCATCACCAGGCTCTAAAGCTATTCGCAGACGATTTCCAGCATCTCCGGCCACATCACCAATATTTATGAATTCCAAAGCAGTCAGATTAAGTTCTTTATTAACTTGTTTAGCAAGTCGTTCAAGTTCTCCTTGGGTTTTGTTATTCAATCCCCCCAGACCCTCTATAACATTTGTATATGCCGCTGCAGCAACTGTTGCCTCTTCAAAAGCTGCAGCACTCGTAGCCGCTATACCGCCAGGATCCGCCTCTGCAGCGCCAGCTCCGAATTGTGGTCCTAATTGCTCAGCAATAGCGTCTCGTTCAGCGTCTGAAAAACCCCGTTCTGGCGTCATAGCTGTTACACCCGCTACCTCTTTTAGTGTTCTTGCTTCTCGTGACTCTACTGTGACACCCTGTGCCTCTCGAATAAATGCGGGTATAATATCAGTAGCGTCTTCCGCTATTCGTTGAAGTTCATTTTTTGAATATCTTTTCGCTAAAGTATCTTTTATTCCTCTATCCATTGAAGCTGCATCTATTACTCCGATAAAAGCTTTTTCAAGTTTTCTTGCTTCTGCCCCTAATTCTTTAAACCACCCTGTAATACTTCCTAAAATATCTACATCAAAGAAACTTCCTACTAATTGAGCTGCTCCAACTACCATAAATAACACATTAAATACTGACATTAACCCTCTCATAGCAATAGTCAATCCTCTTACTGCTATAGATGCGAAATTCGCAAATGTTGCAAATATCCGAGTTTGTATTCCTGCACTTCTAATAGCTGTTCTATATGTACCAGCAATTGCAGCAGCAGCCTTTCCTCTCTCAGCAGATCTTTTATAGGCATCACTTGTTCTATCTAAAGCTTGACGATGTTTTTGTTCAGCCTTAGTTACCATATTTAAAGTTTTAATATCAGCTTGCATTTGCCGAGTAGAAAGTTGAGTACCTGCTTGAGCGCGTCCTCGTGCTTGTCGAGCTTCTGTAGCTCTGGCTCCCCCTACAGGACCTAATCCTGCAAATGTATGTTTTAATCCTTTTGCCTGTTCTTGAGCGGTAGCGGTAGCTCTTCCAAAATCTCTAGTTCTTTCAGAAGCTGCTGTCATTTTATCTGTAAAACGTCCAATATCTTGTGTTACTTTCGTTGAGAATCCGCCCAAGAGTTGTCCAGCTTTTCCAAACACTAAACGCCCAACTCCTAAGAAGAGGAGCATAGCATTACCACCTTCTGAGAAAAACCGAATAAGAGGGGTAATAACTGATGCAGCAAAACCACCAAATACTCTTATTAAATCTTGGAAAGTGGCAGAGAGTTGTTCAAAAGCTTCTAAAGTAGTTTCTGCACTAGTATTAATAATACCAAACTTACGCTCACCCTCTTCAATAGCACCATTAACAAATGCTTGACGGCGTTCAAATTGAGTTAAAGAAGCCGCAGTTTTTCCAATAGTAGCCGCATATTTTTCAACTGCTGGCTCAATTCGAACAAAGATACCTAATTCATCTAAGAGTTCTGGTTCTAACTTAGCAGTACCACGGGTTAAACGAGTAAAAGCATCTGTTAAGCTTCGACCAAGCGCACGGGAAGCTTTTAAAGAAACATCAGTTAATCTTTCAATCTGTTCAGAGCTAAATCCAGCTGATAAAGCAATATTAGCCGATTGAGCAGCTTCCGCCATAGAAAGTTGACCTTTAGTAATTCTTTTAATACTCTCTAAAATTTGATCACCACTAGCACCCACTTCTAAAGCTAAAGCTCGAGTTCCTTGAATAATTTGTTCTGCTTGAGCAGCTCGTTGTAAAGCAGCAAAAGCTTGAGTAACAGCAAAGATGGTAGCAGCAGCGCCAGCATAAGCAGCAACAAGTCCACCCAAGCCAGAGGCTTGTGCCGAGAATTGTCTACCTGTAGAAGCTGAAGCTTGGCCCAAGCGTGTTTGAGCACGACCAACTGTTTCAGTTTCTTTAGCAGCACCTTTTGCACCTTGAGTCAAGAATAATAATTTTATTCTACTGACCATATCAACCATAATATTATTTCCTCATTTTAGCTTGAGCTTCTGCTTGTTTATTAGCTTGTTCACGTTGTTTAGAATATATTTTAGAAGCTTCTCTAATACATATTTGTAATAAATCTAATACATCTTTA
>Ga0315338_1000657_pt1 | contig 66792 bp, 54 predicted proteins | sample ASW8metaG_FD_204518 | JGI IMG/M metagenome (GOLD analysis project Ga0315338, IMG submission 204518) | Ammonia-oxidizing marine archaeal communities from Monterey Bay, California, United States - ASW #8 | ecosystem: Environmental > Aquatic > Marine > Coastal | place: USA: California | collected...
CAGGAAGTTGTTGAGGCAAACGCCGTAGCCGGGGACAACCAGGCCCGAGCCGTAGACCGAGCCCAGGCTCTGGGTAATGCAGACCATATTGCCGGCCGCATCGGCGACCGAGAACGAGGTGGTGTGCTCGCGCCCAAGCTCGGGCGTTCCATCGCCCCACTGCTCGACCCGGCCGAACACGGGCTTATGTAAGCCGGCGCGGCGGCAGAGTTCACCGACGCTCCGGTCGCTCAACACATCGGCAATCACGGCAGGGGCAGCATTGTTGTTTTGAATGCGCTGCTCGGCAGCAAGCCGGATAGCGCGATATGTAGCATCCAGGTGATCGACGCCATCGAGCGCCATGCGACCAAGGTCGAGGCCATCGAGGATGCGCAGCGAGAGCAGAAACTGAAACCCCTCACAGGGCGGTGGCAACGTGTGGATGACGAGATCTCGGTACGGTGCTGACTGTGGCTCTAGCCACGATGGTTCGAACGCTTGCAAGTCGCCGAGCGTTAGACAACCGCCCCGCTTCTGAACGTGATCCACGAGATCGCGGCCCAGCGCCCCGCCGTAGAGATAGCCGGGGCCTTCGGCGGCAATGGTTTCGTAGGTGCGGGCGAGTTCGGGCTGGCGCAGGACCCGGCCTCGGCGCGAAGTGCTGAGGCCCAACGAACGCGTATCGGGGTTGTCTGCATAAACCCGTGCCCACTCGTCATTGGCCTGGAGCTCCGTGGCGGCGCCCTTAGTCATACGCTGATGGCCGTCGGTCAGCGGAAAGCCCCCCGCAGCGAATTCGATGGTCGGCGCAAAAACCTCGGCCCGAGTCATGGTGCCGAGCTCACTGAGCAGCGCACACCATCCGGCTAGATTGCCTGGGATGCCAACGCTGTGGGGACCGCGCATGAGGTCAGCGCGGCGGCGTGCGGCGGGCTCAAACCGCGACGGCACACGGGTCACGAAATCGAGGGTCCGAACACGCTTTTGAGCCGCGACATAGCAAGTCGCCATACCCATGCCGGCAAGGCCGGACATGAATGGCTCGACAACATTGAGGGCCGCCGCCACAGCTACCGCCGCGTCGAACGCATTGCCGCCGTCGCGCAGTATACGGGCGCCGGCCAATGCCGCGAGGGGGTGTGCCGCGGTCGCCATGCCACGGAGGGACGAAACGTTGGGACGAATGCCCACTAGCCTGGCCGCTAGCCGATGGCAGAGCGGAAGCGCGGCATCACCTCGGTTGCCAGAAGTTCCATGTGGCGCCGCCATAATGTTTCATGAACCCAGTCGTGATGGGAGCAAATCAGAGTCTCGAACGGGCCCACGTGGTCACGGAATTCGACCAGCTTCTCGACTACCGTCTTGGGGCTGCCGGCGATAACCAGGTTGTCGAGGCAGTAGTCAACGCTGAGTTCGTCATCGGGCATGTCGAGGTCAGCGTCGCTCTTCATGATCTGGGCGGCCTTGCCCGAAGTGACCGCGTCGAGCACCCACTCGAAGTACCAGCGCAAGGCGCAGTCAGGCCGGCGCAGGTACGCGCGCGCGTCCTCGTCGGTGTCGGTAATCAACAAGGTGCGGCCGGCCCGCCACAATGACGGATCAGGCCTGCGGCCGAGCTTCTCGCACTCGGCCACTTGCTCGCGCCAATGCCCCTTGACCACGTCGGCGGCGATGAAGTTAGCCGAGAGAATCTGCCAGCCGCGTTGCACCCCGGTCCGCACGCTGCCCGAGCCCCGGCTCAGCGCCGGGATCATGACTGGCGGGTGGGGCTTCTGATAAGGCTTGGCCATGCCGCCGATACCGTAGTGCGGTTTGAGGTTACCCTTGACCTCGAAGTCCCAGTGCTTGCCGTGGAAGGCATAGGGCGGGTCAGACGCCCAGATTCCATGGATCATCTCGATCGACTCGATGACCATCTCCATGCGGTCCTTGTCGGCGACGTTGAACAGCTCGAAGTCGGTGGGCGTGCCGCCAACGCCGATGCCCATATAGAACCGCCCCTGGGCGAGGTGATCGAATTGCGCCGCCCAGTTGGCGATCATCGCCGGGTGATAGTAGGGCAGACAATGCACGGCGGTGCCGAACGTGATGCGTTCGGTCTCGGGGATCATGGTGGCAAACATCAGCAGCGCGGACTGCACCGGCTCGGACGGCACGGTGTGGTGCTCACCCAGCCACACCTCGTCGAAGCCGAGCGCGTCGGCGCATTTGATGACCGCGCGATCCTCGTTCAGGAGCGTGTGGTAGCCGCGCTTAAAGTCATGGAGCGGGTGCATGAACATGCCGAGTCTCATCGCCGCCTCCCCTGGCCGTCGCCCCTATATCAGGCGGCCAAGTCCAGGTTAGCCGGACTGTGCCCATTGCGCGAGCGCTTGCGCGGGATTTCGAAGCCCGCCTAGAGTCCCAGAATGTCTTCCAGAGGGATACCTCGCCAGAGCAAAGGAGCGGAACAGTGGTGCTGACACTCGAGGAGGCCAATCGCATCGCCGGGGGTGCGTTGGCCAAGGCTGCGGAACTCAACATCCGCATCAATGTGGCGGTGTGCGACGCCGGGGGTCGGTTGGTCGTCTTTCAACGCATGGATGGAGTGCCCTGGGCCGGCGTTTTCGGCAGCCAGGGCAAGGCGATAGCGTCGGCCGCGTTTGGGCGCCCAAGCGGCGACCTTACCGAGCGCGCCGGCCACCCGACGCTGCGCGGCATCGCCACCGCCGAGGGCGGCCACATGATCATGGGCCAGGGCGCGGTGCCGATCATGCGAGATGAAGCTGTCGAGGGTGCGGTCGGCGTTGGCGGTGGCACCGGCGAGGAAGACGAGGTGTGCGCCCACGCCGGTGCCGATCTTCTGTAGCAAGCTGTTGGGAAGCAAAGGAGCCCCCTCCCGCGCTGGGGACGAGAGCCTTAGGTGCAAGCCACGGCGTAGACGCCTTGGACGTTGGCGGGAAGTGGGTGCTTGCGCCAAGTCTCGCTACCGTCCTCGGTGCCGAGGATTTGGCCCCGCCGTGCCGCCGCGTAGGCCCGCTGCGGATTGTGCGGGCTGAGGGCGATCTTCATCACCGTGCTGGCAATATCGACGCCGTGGTCCCAGCGCCGCTAAAAGCCGGTGCGCGGCCCGCTCGGGTAGCGCCAATCGGCGCCTTCGGACAAGCGCCAACGGCGTCTCCAAACTCAGCCGGCGCCACGCGTCTCAGCATCGGAGCGATAGTCACTCGCGGCCACGAAATCGGCGAACTGGCGGTTCGTTACGTCGTACCGCATGATGCGGAATGGTTCGACGATTACCGTTGTCGGCGCTTCGTTGGCGTCGCCCCAGCATCGCCCATGACGAAACGCCCGCCCGGGACCGACACAAGGTGGAGGCCGGTCTCGGCCCTCGCGCCGCACACCGCGACCAGGCCTGAGGTCAGCATGGCCCGCCGCCACATCGTCGGAGTCTACGCGGGGCGGCTTTCCCTCACTAGCAGGTTGCCGGCATGCGTTACGTGATCGAGTCTGGGCGTTATGCGGTCATTCTGCTAGCGGCGGGCTTCGCCCTGCTGCCGGTCGTCTGGATGACGACGCTCGCCTTTAAGCCGATTTTGGAATGGAACGTCGCCGGGGGCGCCGCGACGTGGCTGCCGAAGACGCCAACGTTGACCAATTTCGTGGCTCTCTTCGCCGGTCCAACACCTTTCGGGGGCGGCGCCAGCCACGCGATCCTCGCGAGTCTTATGTCCGCCACGTTCGGCACGCTGCTCGCAGGCGGCGTCGGCACCCTCGCCGCCTACGCCGTCTCGCGTTTCAAGCTGTTGCCGTACATCGGCCTGGCGGCGCTAATGCTGCGGCTGTTTCCGCCGCTGGTGTTCATCGTGCCGGTGATGGTCATGTGGACGCACCTCGATCTGATCGACACGTGGATGGGGATGGCGCTGATATACGGCACGCTGAACGTCCCATTCTCGTACTGGCTCATGAAGACTTTTTTTGACGAAGTACCGATCGAGATAGAAGAAGCCGCTCTAGTCGAGGGCTGTAGCCACTGGCGTGCGTTCGTGCGCGTCACCCTGCCGATGGTCAGGGCGCCGTTGGCGACGACCGGGCTGTTCGTCTTCATCTTGTGCTGGAGCGACTACAGCGTCGCGCGGATCCTAACCAACCACCAATGGGTCACGGTGCCGGTTTTCCTGGACGGCTTAACCACGTACGGACCCAAGGCGGCGATGGGCGTGATCGCGACCCTACCGCCGATCGTCCTCGGCCTATTGATTCAGCGCGATCTTGTGCGCGGTCTCACCTTCGGAGCGCTGAAGCAATGACGAGGGGTCCTGGCGACGGCGTCCAGGACCAATGGCTAGCGCAGCTGAGGGCGGCCGATGCGTACAACGGTTGGATTTTCGGGCAGATCGAGGCACACCTGGGCGCCGATGTGCTCGAAGTTGGGTGCGGTGCGGGCGCATTCACGGCGCGGTTGGCGGCGCGCGCACGCCAGGTCCACGCCATCGACATCGATGCCGCCTCGGTCGCCAGCGTGCGGCGCGCCGTCAACCTCCCGAACGTCCAGGTCGAGCAGGCCGACATCACGCGCGTGAGTTGGTCGAAGCGTTTCGACACCGTCGTCATGCTCGACGTGCTGGAGCACCTGGAGGATGACGTGGCGATGGCGACCCGGCTGCACCAAGCCCTGGCGCCGGGCGGACGACTCATCGTCAAGGTGCCTGCCATGCCATCGCTCCACGGGGCGCAAGACCGCGCGGTCGGTCACTACCGCCGCTACACCGCACGTGGCCTCGAGGCGGTGCTGAAGGCGGCCGATTTTGCCGACATCCAGCGCTGGCACTTCAACGCCGCCGGAGTCGCCGCTTGGTGGCTGAACGGCCGGCTGCTGCGACGCGCAGGGCCGCCATCGGCGCAGATCAGCATTTTCGAGACGCTCGTCCCGGTGTTGCGCGGCCTCGACGTCCTGACCCGATTCGGCATCGGATTGTCACTGTTCGCTGTCGCGGTGAAGCCGCGCTGAGCGGCGTGCGTTTAGAGTGATGGAATCGGGTGTCGCCGGCTGGACTTGATTCGCTTGAGTAGGCGGCCAGATGGCAGGCGCATTTACCGCTACGAGGCCCTGCCAACGGATCAAATGCGACACGTTCGTGGTGTGTGTAGAGGGGCCTCGGCACGACGCATTGGCACGGTGTCTCTAAGCGCCCATATACATGATGTTTGCTGCTCTCTCCCCACATGGGGGGATCAGCGTCTAAGACCCCACTAAGGGCACGGCCGCGCTTGGGCGATTTCAAGCTTGGCGCGGCCGTTCTCGGCCGCGGCCTCGGTCGGGGCTTTATCTATTTCGACCGTCTAACTGTGAGACCACCAGATGGCGGCGTGCCTTTACCCGATCGCGGCGGTTGGGGCATACTGCGCGCGCGGCCCTACCCGTCATCCCTTCAGCACGCTCGGCCCATGCCCAAAGTCAGCGTCATCGTGCCTGCCTACAATGAAGAGGCGACGGTTCTCGATGTCCTCGATCGCGTCAGCGAACAGCGCATCGAAGGCGTCGAGTTCGAGATCATTGTTATCGACGATGGCTCGACCGACTGCACCGGCACGCTGCTGGAGGGCAACCCCCACCTCTACAGCGAGCTGATCCGCCTGAAGACCAACGGCGGCAAAGGCGCGGCGGTGAAGGCGGGAGTTGAGCGCGCGCGCGGCGATTATGTGCTGTTCCAGGACGCCGATCTCGAATACGACCCGGCGGATTACGCCAAGCTCATGCTTCCCGTGCTGCGCTTCGACGCCGATGTCGTCATCGGCAGTCGCATGCTGGCACCGACGTTCACGCGGGTCGGTTATTATTGGCACATGCGGGGCAATCGGTTCCTGACGTTCCTGTTCAATATTCTCTACAACACCACCTTCACCGACATCTACAGCTGCTACGTCCTATACCGTCGCGAGCTCATTGAACCGGCCGAGTTGCGAAGCACCGGGTGGGAGCAGCACGCCGAGATCCTGTGTCGGGTCGCCACGCGCGGTGTCCACCTGTTCGAGGTGCCGGTGAGCTATAACGGCCGCACCTATGGCGAGGGCAAGAAGATCCGCGCCCATCATATCCTGCCAGTGCTCGCCACGATCATCCGCGGCCGGTTTTTAAGGTCGAGACCGGTCAAAGTACCGACCGACGGGCGCGCCGCGCCCCAACCATCGTACAGCCGACGCAGGACGTGAGGGAGCAGTGGACGAGGTTCTGATTCCGCTGGAGGCGCCGTTTGTCGACGCGCGCGGCACGATCCAACCGCTCGTCGATTGCGCCGTGCAGGGCGCGCTGTTGATTACCTCCAAAAAGGGCAGCGTGCGCGCTAACCACTATCACAAGACCGACTGGCACTACTGCTACGTTGTCGAAGGACGCATCGAGTACCACCACCGCCCGCATGGTGCCGACGAGGCGGCCACGGTCGTTACGATCGAAAAGGGGCAAGTGTTCTACACCCCGCCAATGGTCGATCACGCGATGGTATTTGTCGAGGATACGGTGTTCTTGGCGCTGAGCCGCAACGCGCGGACACAGGAACTCTACGAATCCGACGTCGAGCGTGTTGAGCTGGTCGCGCCATAGCGGTCGCTGCTGAGCGCGAGTCCTGCCGGCATCGAGACACCTGCCGGCTGTGCGGCGGCGGCCGGCTGGTCAAGGTCCTGGCATTGACGCCGACGCCACCGGCCAACGCGTTTGTCGCCGAGGCTCACCTGGCCGCGCCGCAGCCCGCCTATCCGCTCGACGTGTGGTTCTGCGAAGGTTGCGCGCACGTACAACTCTTGGATGTCGTCGACCCCAGGGTGTTGTACGAGAATTATGTGTATGTCAGCGGGACCTCGCCGGTGTTCGTCGCACATTTCGCGGACTATGCGAGCACCGTTACCGCGAACTTTGGGCTCGCGCCGGACGATTTGGTCGTCGACATTGGGTCCAACGACGGAACGCTGCTGCGCGCGTTCCAGTCGGCGAGGATGCGTGTGCTGGGGGTTGAGCCGGCCCGAGACATCGCGGCCGCGGCCAACGAGGCCGGGATCGAGACCCGGGCGACATTCTTCGACGTTGGCGAGGCCCGGGCCATCCGCCGGGAGCGAGGTCCGGCCAAGTGCATCACCGCCAACAACGTGCTCGCCCACATCGACGACTTAGCCAGTGTGATTGAGGGGGTACGCGCGCTGCTCGCGCCGGACGGGGTGCTGGTCTTCGAAGTTTCCTATCTCGTCGATGTGTACGAACAGACCCTGTTCGACACTATTTACCACGAGCACCTCGACTACCATTCGCTGGCGCCTCTAGTTCCTTTCTTCGAGCGCTACGGGATGCGAATCATCGATGCTCGGCGGGCGCCCACCCACGGCGGCAGCCTGCGCGTCTTCGCCCAGCACCATGACGCGCCTAAGGTGACCCACGCCAACGTCGCGCGGTTGATCGCCAACGAGCGGCGATTGGGCCTCGACGATCCAGCTACATTTCAGCGCTATGGCGACGACATCGATCGCCTGGGAAGTGAACTCACGGCGCTGGTGCGCAAGCTGCGAGATGAGGGCAAACGCGTCGCCGGCTTCGGCGCGCCAGCCAAAGCGACAACGCTGATGTATCATTTTGACCTCGGCGCCGATGACATCGCGTTCATCGTCGATGACAGCCCGCTCAAGCAGGGGCTGTACTCGCCGGGCCTCCACATTCCGATCGTGCCGTCAGCCGAGATCGCGCGAGCGAAACCCGACTACCTAGTCGTTCTGGCGTGGAATTTCGCCGAATCGATCATGGCGAAACAGCAAGCGTTTCGCGACGCAGGCGGTCATTTTATCGTGCCGCTTCCGCACCTCAGCGTGCACTAGGCACGGGCTCAGGATGAAGACTTACCTCGACAGCGACATCCGCGCCATCGCCGAAGCCACCAGCGACATCGTCGATGACTTCGCGGGTAAGACCATATTGCTGGGCGGCGGGCGCGGCTTTCTTGGCCGCTATTTTCAGGCCGTTATCGATCATCTCAATCGCGAGTGGCTGGCCACCCCGTGCAAGCTGATCGTGGTCGACAACCTGATTACCACGCGCGCCGACGAAGCCGACGTGCTGCCGCCGTCGCCCCACTACACGTTTCTGGAACGAGATGTCTCGGACCCGGTCGCGATCGACGACCACCTCGACTTCGTGGTCAACGCCGCCGGGATCGCCAGTCCCTACTATTACCGCGCCCACCCGCTGGAGACGCTCGCCGCCGCCATCAACGGCACCCGCAATCTGCTCGACGCGGCCGCCGGCAGCAACGCGCGCTTCACCTTCTTCAGCTCAAGCGAGATTTACGGCGACCCCGATGCCGCGCACGTGCCAACGCCCGAGAGCTATCGCGGCAACGTCTCGTGCGTCGGGCCGCGTGCCTGCTACGATGAGAGCAAACGACTTGGCGAGACCCTGTGCCACATTTATCACGGCCACATGGGCGTCGCGACGAACACCATCCGGCCGTTCAACGTCTATGGTCCGGGCATGTCCGAGGCCGACTATAGGGTCCTGCCCAATTTCGCCAGCGCTATCAAGGCCGGGCGGCCCCTCAAGGTCTACGGCAGCGGCGCTCAGACGCGCACCTTTTGCTATGTCGCCGACGCGATGAACGGATTTCTCCGCGTGATTGCCCGCGGCGTGCCCGGCGAAGCCTACAACATCGGCAACCCGCAGCCCGAGACCAGCGTTACAGCCTTGGTCGAGCGCATCTCCAAGGTGCTCGGGCGTACGGTGCCCCACGAGGTGATTGAGTATCCCGATACCTACCCAGCCGACGAGCCGTTGCGCCGCTGCCCCGACATCCGCAAGGCGCGGATTCAGCTCGACTACAGGCCTATGGTGGGCCTCGACGAAGGGTTGCGGCGGTTTTTCTCGTGGACCGAGGACGTCTATCAGGGGACGCCGGAAGGATGACGCACCAGCCGATCCAGCTCGGGCTGGTCGGCGCCGGGGCTTGGGGGCGGCACTTCATCGATACGGTGGGTGGCCTCGACGACGTCCGCCTGCGCCGACTGGCAAGCCACAACCCGGCCAGCCGCGACCTCATCGAGCGCTACTGCACGCTCCACGAGTCGTGGGCGGAGATGATCGAGGCAGGCGCGTTGGATGGCGTGATTATCGCCACGCCGCCAGCGACTCACGCAACGATCGCCACCGCCGCACTGGATCGCGACCTCGCGGTTCTGATCGAAAAGCCACTGACGCTAGACCTGCCGGAGGCCACGGCCCTACTCGATCGCGCCAAAACCGCCAGTGCGGTCGCTCTCGTCAATCATACCGACCTGTGGAATCCCGCCTGGCAGGCGCTGAAAGGGCGCTGCGCCGAACTCGGCCGCATCCGCACCATGGCCGGCACGTGGGCGAATTGGGGGCCCTTCCGGCCCGATACCGCCGGCCGCTGGGATTACGGCGCACACGCGCTGGCTGTGTGTATCGACCTCGCTGACGCCGAACCCAACCACGTCGAAGCACGCCATCTGTCGCACGCCAGCGGCGGTGAGCTGGTGGAGGCCGTGCTCAGCTGGGATGACGGACTCATCGCTACATTGCGTTTCGGCAACGCAAGCTGGAGCAAGGCACGTGACCTCACCGTGCAGGGCAGCGCGGGTACGCTACGCTACGACGACCTGGCGGCGCACAAAGCGTTACTGAACGGGGCGGCAGTTTCCTACTCGCCCGCGCGCCCTTTGGCGGCCGTCGTGACGCGGTTCGTATCAGCTATCCGCGATCAGACCGTTGATATGACGAGCCTCGACCTCGGGGTCAGCGTGGTCGCCACTTTAGCGCGGATCGATCGCGCCCTCGGCATAGGCCGCACCTGATGACTGCCGAGCGTCCTAGGATCTGGCTTCATGCCCTGGCCGTCTTGACGTTGTGTCTGGCGGGATATCTGCTCGCACAACGCGAGATCGACGATCAACGTCCGGTCGCCGATGAAACGCAATACGTCGTCATGGCCTACAACGCGTTTTATCGCGGCGTCATATCGCTGACCCCACTCGACCAGGAACAGGCCGTGCCCAGCGCCTACCGAGAGCCCGGCTACCCGGTGCTGCTAGCAGCCGTTATGATGTTGGACTCGCGTTTGGCGTCATCCGCCGTGCGGTGCCTGGCAGCGGACGCCGACGATTGCGAGCAGGTCTATGCCGGCCCGCGACAGGCCAACGTTATCTTGATGATCGGCGCGGGCGTGCTGGTGTGGATTGCGGTTTGGCGGCTGGTGCGCCGGCCCGGCGTCGCACACTTGGCGCTATTCCTGTTGCTCGGCAACCTAGAGCTGCACGAATTCAACACGTTCCTGATCTCCGATCTGCTGGCGCTGTTTCTCACAGCGCTTCTCAGCTTGTTGCTGTTGGTGAGCCACCAATCGGGCCGACCGATCGCGGCGGCGGCTGTAGGCGCGGTCCTCGGTGTACTCGTTCTGACCAAGAGCGCCTTCGTGTTGCTGGCGGTCGCCGTGGGGGCGCTGTTCCTCGTGCGGCTGTGGCGAGACGCGGGCGCGCGGCGCCGTCACGGGATGGGTCTAGTGCTGTTCGTGGTCGTGCACGGGATGGTCGTCGGCGCATGGATCGCACGCAACGAGATCGCGCTGGGTCACCCCGTGTTGACCGAGCGCGGCGGCCACGTGCTGGCGCACCGTGTTGAGCTCAACACCATGACCGCCACCGAATATGGCGTCGCGTTCCTGTGGTGGACGCGGGGTTTTGGCGACAATTTCGCGCGCCGCTGGTTGCCCGAGGCGGCCTATCGGCGCTTCGAGCTAGACCGGCCCGAGGGCTTCTACAATGCGGGGCAGGCCAACTGGCAGGCCGCCGTCCAGCGCGAAAAAACCTCCGGCCTCGGCGACTGGGCAGCCGAGCAGGTCGTGACCGACCGGATGGTCGACGAGATCCTCGGGCAGTTACCCAAGAATGTGGTGACGACGCTGCCGATCGCCTATCGCGGCCTGTTCATCGACGAGTTCATTGTGCTGACTCTTCCAGCCCTGATCGTCCTGTTGATCGGCGCAGCGCGACGGCTGCCGGCATACTACTGGTTCGCGCTGCCCGGTCTTTACGTGATCGGCTTCCATTCCTTTCTGACGCTGAACTTGCCGCGCTTCAACATCCCGGCGCTACCGGCGCTGGCGGCGGCGGGGGCGATTACACTGTGGTGGGGCCTCCAACGCTGGCGCGCGGCACGATCCGATCAGTGAATGCGGTCTTAGATCAGAGGTTTGAGATCGCCCAGCATCGTCGGGATCAGTACGGTGACAGTCAGGCGGATGTGCATGGCGCGCTAGATCGAAGCTGAAGGTTGTTAGAGGATTGGTGGTAAATCATAATATCGTGGATATTGTTAAGGATTCGTGCGTATTCAACGAGACTGAAGAAACGGACTTATTCTCCTTAGGCATTGATGGGAATGATTTGTCATTTTGACGAATCTCTTAGGGCCTTTTCACCGAATCTCATATGCGTCGAATATAACGCCGAGTTTCCGCCACCGACTCGACTATCCATCGCCTACGATGCACCGCGCTGCAGGGCACCCAGCTTCACTAAAGTGGTTGAAAGACGTCTTAAAGGCCGGATGATGAGAGGCCTGTTGCCAACGTACGAACTATGCCCGCAAACGCTGGTTGGCCGGATCGATGGGCGAGTCGGCGATCACGGTCGCCGGGCGCCGGGTGCCCAGGACCTCGATTTCGAGCGCCGCGCCGAGCGCGCCGGAGCCGCGCGCCACGTAGCCCATCGCCAGGCTCTGGCCGAGGACGTGGCCGAAGACGCCAGAGGTGGCGCGGCCGACCATGGCGCCATCGCGATAGATCGGCTCGTTGCCCCAAGCATCGGCGTCCCCGGCCTTGACGGCCAGGGTCACGAAGCCTTGCGGCACGCCAGCGTGCTGCTGCCGGACCAAAGTCTCGCGGCCGACGAAATCGCCCTTGTCGAGCTGAACGAAACGATCGAGGCCGGCCTCGAAAGCTGAGTACTCGGTGGTCAGGTCCTGGCCCCACATGCGGTAAGACTTCTCAATGCGTAGCGAATCCATCGCCCGCATCCCGCACATGCCAAGCCCCAGGGGCTCGCCCGCCGCCACCAGCGCATCGAAGATTTGATTCTGATAGGCGATCGGGTGGTGCAGCTCCCAGCCGAGCTCCCCGACGAAGTTGACGCGCATCGCTCGCACCGGTGCTAGCCCGATCTCGATCGGGCGGCCGGTGAGCCATGGAAAGGCGGCATTCGAGAGATCGGCGTCGGTGACGGCCGCCAGCACCTCGCGGGCGCGTGGGCCGGCCACCACGAGTACGCCGTGGCTCATGGTCAGGTTGTCGATGCGCACGCCATTCTCGGGCAGCTGACGTCGCAGGAAGTCGTAGTCGTAGCGTTCGGCAGCGCCCGAACTGACCAGGTAAAAGCGATCCGGGCCGTCGCGCATGATCGTGAACTCGCTGCGCACCCCGCCGGATGCCGTAAGCGCGTGGGCGAGGCGGATCTGGCCGACCGCGCCTGGCAGGCGGTTGGCCACCATTCGGTCGAGCGCCGCCTCGGCGCCCGGCCCTGAGACCACGAACTTCGCGAAGCTGGTGATGTCGATCAGACCGCAAGCCTCGCGCACTACACGGCATTCCGCGCCGACGGACTCGAAGTCGTTGCCGCGCCGGAAGCTCGGCACATCGTGCGGCGCAAACCCGTCCGGCGCGAACCAGTTCGGCCGCTCCCAGCCGTAACGCTGGCCCCATACCGCGCCGCGCGCCGCCATCCGCTCGTGACACGGGCTGGTCTTGGCCGGCCGCGCCGCCGGCCGCTCTTCGTCGGGGTAGTGGATGACGAAGATGTGCTCGTAGGCTTCCTCGTTCTTGCGCTTGGTGTACGCCTTGGTGGCATAGGCGCCGAAGCGGCGCGGGTCGACATCGAGCATGTCGATCGAGGCTTCGCCCTCGACGATCCACTCGGCCAAAACCTTGCCCGCCCCGCCGGCGGCGGTGATGCCGAAGCTGAAGCCCTCGGCGATCCAGAAATTGCTCAGCCCAAAGGCCGGGCCGAGCAAGGGGTTACCGTCGGGCGTGTAGGGGATCGGGCCGTTGATGCAGTCCTTGATCCCGGCCTTGCCGAACATTGGCACCCGCCTGATTGCCGCCTCGATGTGCGGTTCCAGCCGGTCGATATCCGCGGGCAGTAGCTCTTGGTTAAAAGCGCCGGGCACGCCATCCACTGCCCAAGCCTTGGCCCCTTTTTCATAGGGGCCCAGGATCAGGCCTTGACGTTCCTCGCGCATGTAGTAGGAGGCATCGCTCTCGCGTAGCACCGGGAGTTCGGGCAGGCCGACGGCGGCGCGCTGCTCGAGCTCAGGAATCGCCTCTGTAACAATATATTGGTGCTCGACCGGAATCACCGGCAGGTCGAGCCCGACCATGGCTCCGACCTCGCGCGCCCATGAGCCGGCCGCCGTCACGACGGTCTCACAGAAGATATCGCCTTTGTCCGTCCGCACGCGCCACTCGCCGCTTGGGAGTGCATCGATGCCGACCACCCTGGTCGCGCGGTTGATCTCGGCGCCGCCCCGACGAGCGCCAATCGCCAGGGCCTGGGTGACATCGGCGGGCGCGACATGACCATCATCGGGATGGAAGAGCGCCCCGATCAGGCCGTCCGTCTTGCACAACGGCCACAGCTCGGCGATCCGCTCCGGCCCGATCAGCTCGAACGGCACGCCGATCGTATTGGCGGTGCCGCAGTATTTGCGGTACTCGTCCATCCGCTCCTGGTTGGTCGCGAGGCGCAGGTTGCCGGTCTTGTGGAAGCTCACAGCCTGGCCGGTCTCGGCCTCGAGCGCCTGGTACAGATCGATACTGTATTTGTGCAGCTGGCCAACGCTGTAGCTCATGTTGAACAGCGGCAGCAGCCCCGCCGCGTGCCAGGTCGAGCCTGCCGTCAGCTCGTATTGCTCAACCAACACGACGTCCGAGCAGCCGGCCTTGGTCAGGTGATAGGCAATGCTGCACCCAACGATGCCGCCGCCGATCACCACCGCTTGTGCGTGCTGCTTCATGGCCCTCCGCCGGCGAACACCCTGCCTGCCTTGGCCTAGAAGGTGTGGTCGCGGCCCTTGGATTTGGCGAGTTCGCGCGCACTCGGGTTGACCGAGGGTCGGAACGGAATCTCGACCACCTCGGCCGACACCGGCTGCCCCGGCGTCTCAGCGTAGGGTTCGGGGAGGTGAACCGTGAGCTGGGTGCCGAGGCCCGAGCGTGCCACCGGCACGAAGCCCATCGCGATGTTGCTCTCGAGTTCCGGTGAGTACCACGGCGAGGTGACGTAGCCAAGCGGCGCGCCACCCTCATCGCCGATTAGCCAGAAGTCGGGCGCGTAGTCGTCGATCGGCTTGCCACCCAGACGTAACCCGACGAGGATCTGCTTGAATGGCGGAGTGCCGGCCTCAACCTGATCTCGGATGTGCTCCAATGCCGCTTTGCCGACGTAGTCGGCGGTTTTCTTGCGCGGCACCTGATAGCCGAGATTGACTTGAAACGGCACATGCTCCCAGTCCAAGTCCTGGCCCCACGATAGAATACCAGCGGCGATGCGGCGGTGGTGGGCGGGGGCAATTACCATCAGCTGGTGCTTCTCGCCAGCCTCGATCACCGCGTTCCACATGTCGTCGGCATACAGTGTGGCGTTGCGCAAATAGATTTCATAGCCCTTCTCGCCGGAGAACCCGCTCTGGGAGATCAGGCAATCGCGGCCGCCGACCTTTGCAGCCAACATGCCGTAGGGCGGCACCTCATGAATCGCTGGCCCTACCAGGTCGGCCATGAGGGCTTCGGATTTCGGGCCCTGAATCTGCACCGGCGCGACATCAATCTCGGCGATCTCGACGCCGAACTTCATGCCGGCGTTGACGCCTTGCAGCCACAGCAGCATGTCGGAATCGGCGAGGCTGAACCAGAACTCGTCGACCTCCGGGCGCAGCAGCACCGGATCGTTGAGGATGCCGCCGCGTTCGTTGCAGAGGATAACGTAGCGCCCGGTCATCGGCTTGATGCGGGTGGCGTCGCGGGTGATGACGAAGTCGACGAACGCCTCGGCGTCGTGCCCCTTGACCTGGACTTGGCGCTCGACGGCGACGTTCCACATAGTGACGTGGTTGACGATGGCCTCGTACTCGACCATCGCGCCGCCGTCCTCGCGCCTCACATAGCCGCGCGGGTGGTACATGCGGTTATAGATGGTGGCGCGCCAGCAGCCGTGCTGCATCGAGAGGTGCCAATAGGGGGATTTGCGCACCCGGGTCGAGATCAGGAGCTCAACCGCCGTCGGCCCGCTCTGGCGCAGGTTGTAGGGCACCTCGCGGTCGCTTTGATCAACTGAGTCCTGGTAGTTCCGATTGCTGGGGCTGGTGGCAATGCTCATCACTGACCTCTCGCAAATGGGCGATCCGGCGGCGGCCGGCCGGTACGATACTCGTCACTATGCCAGGTCTCGGCCCCGCGATGAACCCGCGCGGTCCCGATACGCGATGGCCCGCGCCGAATGTTAGTTTGATTGATGATCTAGACGACATCGCACGTTCATCGCGGCGGCTGCTCGTGCGGCGCGGTCCGCTATGAGGCCGAAGGCCAGCCGCTCGTGGTCGCTCACTGTCACTGTGAAGAGTGTCAGCGGGGGAGTGGCGCTGGGCACGCGAGCGGCGCGATGTTCCCCGTCGATAGGTTTCGGATGACCGGGCGCATCGCCGAGTACAGGTACAAGTCGATTACCGGAAACGAGGTCACGCGAATATTTGTCACGCGTGTGGCAGTCCCATTCTTGGCCGCAATAGCGACATGTTGGGTCATCTCACCATAACCCTCGGCACACTCGACGATTCTTCGCAGTTTGCGCCTCAAGTGCTTGATTTCGCCCGTAATCCAAGGCCTTGGGACGCCATAGATGACAGCCTCCCTAGCTTTGAAACGCAACCTGATTCGAAGCCGGGCGATGAGGTCTGATGAGTGCAGCCTCTTCCGTGAGGCGTCGGCCGCAGTCGGGGCAATGGCGTGGTGGGCCCGGCAGGACTCGAACCTGCAACCAGACCGTTATGAGCGGCCGGCTCTAACCAGTTGAGCTACGGGCCCTGAACGCGGAACCAAGGGCTTAGGTATCGAGGAAGCTTCTCAGCTTGCGCGAGCGGCTCGGGTGCTTGAGCTTCCTCAACGCCTTGGCCTCGATCTGGCGTATTCGCTCGCGGGTGACCGAGAACTGTTGGCCAACCTCCTCGAGGGTATGGTCGGTGTTCATGCCGATACCGAAGCGCATGCGCAAAACCCGCTCCTCGCGCGCGGTAAGGCTCGCGAGCACCCGGGTGGTGGACTCGCGGAGGTTAAGCTGGATCGCGGCATCGATGGGCAATACCGCGTTCTTGTCCTCGATGAATTCGCCCAGGTGGCTGTCTTCTTCGTCCCCGATCGGCGTCTCCAGGCTGATCGGCTCCTTGGCGATCTTGAGTACCTTGCGGACCTTGTCGAGCGGCATCCCGAGCTTGACAGCGAGCTCCTCGGGCGTCGGCTCGCGGCCGATTTCGTGAAGAATCTGGCGCGATGTACGCACCAGTTTGTTGATGGTCTCGATCATATGCACCGGGATGCGGATGGTGCGCGCCTGATCAGCGATCGAGCGCGTGATCGCCTGGCGAATCCACCACGTTGCATAGGTCGAGAACTTGTAGCCGCGCCGGTATTCGAACTTGTCGACGGCCTTCATGAGACCAATGTTGCCTTCTTGGATCAGGTCGAGGAACTGCAGCCCCCGGTTGGTGTATTTCTTGGCGATCGAGATGACCAGCCGCAGGTTGGCCTCGATCATTTCCTTCTTTGCCCGCCCCGCCGCCCGTTCGCCCCGCTGGACGATGTGTACGATGCGCCGGAACTCCCCGATCGGCAGGCCCGAGGTCGCCGAGATCTCGACGACCTGTTGGCGAATCTCCCGGATCTGCCGCGTTTCCGCCTTAGCTAACTCGGACCACCCTTTCTCCTTGAGACGGCGCACGCGCCTGAGCCAGTTGGGATCGAGTTCATTGCCCATGTATTGCTTGAGAAAGCTCTCTCGCTTGACGGCGTAGCTCTCGGCGAGTCTTAGCAATCGGCCCTCAAGGCCAACCAATCGCCGGTTGGTGCCGTACAGCTGATCCACCAGCGCTTCGATGCAGTTGTTATTGAGATGAACGCCACTCATGAGCTCAATAAGCTCGCGCTTTAGCTTCTCGTAGCGCAACTCTTGCGGGCGCGAGATCGAGGCGGTCTTGAGGGCGACGGCGATCCGCAGCTCCTGGAGCCGGCCGAGCCTCTTGTAGGTCGAGGCAATCTTATCGAAGGTCAGCAACACATCGGGCTTGAGAGCGGCTTCCATCGCCGCGAGCGAGAGACTGACCTCCTCTTCCTCATCGGCATCTCTCTGGCCGTTCCGGCCCTGGCCGTTCCGGCCCTGGCCGTTCTGACTTTGACTATTCCGACCTTGGTCGCTCTGGCCTTGACCGTTTTGGGCGCTCTCAGCAGCCTCGGGCTCCGTCGTGGTCTCGGCCTTGCCCTCGGGCGCTCTCCCTGTTTGGCCACCGGGCTGGCCCAGGGCGTTGGGGTTGGCCCCCGCTGCCGCGTTCGGCTGACCGGGTCCGCCACCATAGGTCATCTCGAGATCAACGATGTCGCGCAGAAGAATCCGCTCTTTTTTAAGGTCCTCGCGCCACTGGACGATTGCCCTCATGGTCAGGGGGCTTTCGCAAATGCCGCCGATCATCTCATCCCGCCCCGCCTCGATACGCTTGGCAAGCTCGATTTCGCCCTGGCGAGACAGCAGCTCGATGGAGCCCATTTCGCGGAGATACATGCGTACCGGGTCATCCGTGCGCTCGGCCATCTCCTCGGCCGGGCGGGCTGCGAGTTGGGTCGCGGCGGGTGGCCCGACCTCCGTGCCGGTCTCCTCCGTGTCGTCAGCCTCCACCACGTTGATCCCCAATGCGTCGAGCATGGCCATCGTGTCCTCTATCTGCTCGGAGGACACGCTATCGGGTGGCAGCGCCTTGTTCAGCTCGTCGTAGGTGACGTAGCCGCGTTCCTTGGCGGCCGCCAGCATCCGTTTGACGCCTTGGTTGGTGGCGTCAAGGAGGGGGCTGTCCGCCGTATCGTCGCGCGTCTCTTCCGTTTCGGCCGCGTTCGAGGTTTGAGTTGCCATTCGACCCGTTATCTCCCACGCCAGATCACATTCGTGCCCGCCCGTTCGCCGCGTACCTCGGGCCTCGTTTGGAGGCTACACCAAGGTACCCGCTCGCGCCGGCGCCGCCTCGATCTCGACTTCGCTGCCCTCGCCTGCCTCCCACTGCACCTGCAACGCACGCAGACGCGCCAAGCCTACTTCCGTCATGTCCTCGGCCAGGGCGCTCACGGCGGCGCGCCGTTCAGCGGTGAGGACCACCGCCAATAGACGATGCAGCGCCAGGACATGGCGCCAGCACTTCTCCGCCTGCGTGTCATCGGTGTTCGGCCGCGCCCAAGGTTCAAGCACCCCCAGCCGTGCGTCCACCAAACGCCCGATCACCCCGCCCAAGCCGCGCTGACTCAGGTGGTCACTGATCTCCGTCAAGTCAAGGGAATGCTCGCTCGCCGCCAGTTCTAGGAGGGCGCTGGCCACACTGTCAAGTTCAGGCGTCACGAAGCGCACGCTGGCCAGTTCTTCGGCGAGCTTGGGCACCAGGCCCGGATGGTGGATCAGGGTGGCGACGAGAAGCCGCTCGCGGGCGGCGGGCGAGGCCACCGCTCCGGCTCCCAGGCCATGATTACGAGGCAATCGTGCCCGAGCCCGCCGACCGATATTCCGTGACCGCCCGGCTCCACCGCGTCGTTGATCGAAAAGATCGCCGAGCCGGGCCTGGAAAAAGTCGTGGTAATAACCCCGCACGGCACTGTCGGAGACCTGTCCGCTGAGCTCGTTGAGCGTCTCACGCAGCGCAGCGCGGCGCTCGGGCGTCTCGAACACGCCCTCACTAGTCGCCTGATCCCACAGAACCTCCGAAAGCGGGGTCGCCGCCGCGACTAGATCTGCAAATGCCGGAGCGCCCCGCTCACGCACCAGGCTGTCAGGATCCTCGCCCCATGGCAAAAAGGCGAAGCGCAGGGAATGCCCAGCCTTAAGTAACGGCAGCGCACGCTGGGACGCGCGCTCGGCGGCGCGCCGTCCGGCGGCGTCGCCATCAAGGCACAGCACCGGTTCGGGCGCGAGGCGCCACAGGAGCCCGATTTGGCCCTCGCTGAGCGCGGTGCCGAGCGGGGCCACGGCATGGGGGAAGCCGGCCTGGTGGAGGGCAATCACGTCCATGTAGCCCTCGGCCACCAGGACGGTGCCGGCCTCGCGCGCGGGTGCGCGGGCACGGGCGAGGTTGTAGAGCACGCGGCCCTTGTGAAAGAGCGGCGTTTCCGGCGAGTTCAGGTACTTGGCCCGGGCCTCGCCGAGCGCCCGGCCGCCGAAAGCTATGATCCGCCCGCGCGCATCGGCGATCGGGAACATGATTCGATCGCGGAAACGATCAAAGCTCGGGCCGCCGTCTTCGGGCTCGATTAGGAGGCCGGTCTCGATCAAGCGCGGCTCGTCGATACCGGCCGCCAGCATCGCCTGCTTCAGCGCGGTGCGCTGGCCAGGCGCCAGGCCGAGCCGAAACTCAGCCACGGTAGCGTCGGTGAGCCCGCGGGCTTCGAGGTACTGGCGCGCGGCCAAACTCTCAGGGCCCCGTAGTTCGGCCGTAAGCCACTTGGCGGCGCGCTCCATCACCTCGTGCAGGCTCGCCCGATGCACTTCTTGGGCCCGCGCTGCCGGGCTCACTACCGGCACCGCCACGCCGGCATCGCCCGCCAGCCGCTCGACCGCTTCGGGGAAGCTCAATCCCTCGGTCCGCATCACGAAATCGAAGTGGCCGCCATGGGCGGCGCAGCCAAAGCAGTGGTAGAATCCCTTATCCTCGTTAACCGTGAACGAGGGCGTCTTTTCGTTGTGGAACGGACAGAGGCCGACATGCTCGGCCCCGCGCTTGGTCAGCCTGACCCGACGCCCGATCAGGTCGGCGAGCCGAATACGGGCGCGCAGTTCGTCGAGAAAATCGGGTGGAAACGCCATCGCCATGACTATACCGCGCGACGCAGCGGAAGAGTCGGCCGATCAGTCCGCGGTCAGCAACTCCTTGACGACGCTGCTCGCCTTAGCGAAGTCCATACGCCCGGCATAGCGTTCCTTGAGCGCGGCCATGACTCGGCCCATGTCCTTGACGCCAGACGCGCCGACCTCCGCCGTTACTTCCTGGCTAGCCTCGCGGATCTCAGCCTCGCCAAGCTGCGTGGGCAGGAAGCTCGAGATGATTGCCGCTTCCTCCTCCTCTTGACGGACGAGATCCTCGCGCCCGCCCTGGCGATAGAGCGCGATGCTCTCGCCGCGCTGGCGCACCATGGTCGCGAGCATGTTGAGGACATCTTCATCGCCGATCGTGCCTGGCCCGCCATCACCGCGCGCCGCAATCTCGCGATCCTTGAGCGCGGCGAGAATCAGCCGCAGCGTCGAGGTGCGCCGGGTATCCTTGGCCTTCATCGCCAGCTTCAATTCCTCGCCGAGCCGCGCGCGGAGCATGCTGATCGTCCAAGTTGTCAGGGTAGGCGTTCATGCTAGCCCATGCCGAGCCTTCGAGGCAATCCGAAAAATTTGCGTAACTCATTGTTTTTATGCGGTAAATGTGGGAGCTATAGGGTTGACGATGGCACGGTATTTGCCTATGTTCCGGCTCACTCAGCCCGCCTGAGCCGGCTCGACGGACCCCGTGGCACTGCGCCATTCGGCATCGACCGGTCCCGGGAGTCGACATGCCAGAGCCTGCCAGCCCGTCGATCGCGGCGCGCACCAGAGGTGCGAGCGCGGTGCTGGTATTGGCCGACGGCTCGGTGTTCTGGGGCGCTGGCCTGGGTGCTGTTGGTATCGCGACCGGCGAGCTTTGCTTCAACACCTCGATGACCGGCTATCAGGAGATCATCACCGATCCCTCCTATGCCGGCCAGATCATCACCTTCACATTTCCCCACATCGGCAACATCGGCGCTAACGACGAGGATATGGAGGCGCGCGCGCCGGCTGCGCGCGGGATCGTATTGCGGACACCGATCACTGCGCCCAGCAGCTTCCGCGCCACCGGCGACCTCGATTCTTGGCTTAAGCGCCACGGTCTGATCGGCGCGAGCGGCATCGATACCCGGCGCCTGACGCGCCTGATTCGTGACGGCGGCCCGCAGACAGCGACCATCCGTCACGCCCCCGATGGCGCGATCGACACCGCGCCCCTGTTCGCGGCGGCGCGCGCCTGGCCTGGGCTCGACGGCATGGACCTGGCGCGCGAGGTGAGCTGTGCTACGACCTATAGCTGGGGTGCGACCCGATGGCGTTTGGGCCACGGTGAAGGTGGGGTGGCGGAGGCGCGATTTCGCGTCGTGGCGATCGACTATGGCGCCAAGCACAACATCCTACGCTGCCTGACCTCGGCGGGTTGCGACGTGACGGTGGTGCCGGCGACCGCCGACGCTGAATCGATCCTCGCCCACCGGCCGGATGGTATTTTCCTGTCGAACGGGCCTGGCGATCCAGCGGCCACCGCCCAATACGCCGTACCGACGCTGCGGCGCCTGATCGACTCTGGGCGGCCGATCTTCGGCATCTGCCTCGGTCACCAGCTGCTCGCGCTGGCGCTCGGCGCGACCAGCCACAAGATGGCGCGCGGCCACAGAGGCGCCAATCATCCGGTCAAGGACCTCGACACCGGACGGGTCGAGATCACCAGCCAGAACCACGGTTTCGTGGTCAAGGCCGATTCGCTGCCCACCGGCGTCGCAGCGACCCATACTTCGCTGTTCGACGGCAGCCTCGAGGGCCTGCGCATCGAGGACAAGCCGGTGTTCTCGGTCCAGTACCACCCCGAGGCCTCGCCCGGCCCCCAGGACAGCCACTATCTGTTCGAACGCTTCACCCGTTTGATGGATATCGGCTGAGCTATGGTGTTCGCCCCTCCATCCCCACCCTCCCCCACGAGGGAGGAGCGTGTTAAGCGAGGCTGGAGTGCTTCTTGCTGTTTCCTCTCCCCTCGTGGAGGAGGGTTAGGGTGGGAGGTGCGCTGGTGGAGAGTCCGTTGGCGGGAGGAGCGTCGTGCCGCGCCGTACTGATATCGAGTCGATTCTGGTGATTGGGGCAGGGCCGATCGTCATTGGCCAGGCGTGCGAGTTCGACTATTCGGGCACTCAGGCCTGCCAGGCCCTTAAGGGTGAGGGCTATCGCGTCATACTGGTCAACTCCAACCCCGCCACCATCATGACCGACCCGAGTATGGCCGATGCCACCTACATCGAGCCGATCACGCCGGAGACGGTGGCCCGCATTATCGAGAAGGAACGGCCCGATGCACTGCTGCCGACCATGGGCGGGCAGACCGCGCTCAATGTCTCGGCGGCACTGGCGGCGGAGGGCATTCTCGGTCGCCACGCCGTCGAGATGATCGGCGCCTCGCATGAGGTCATCGACAAGGCCGAGAACCGTCTGCTGTTCCGTCAAGCCATGACCAACATCGGGCTCGAGTGCCCACGTAGCAGGATCGCGCACTCAGTGGCGGAAGCGCGCGCGACGATCGCGACGTTGGGGCTGCCGGCCATCATCCGCCCCTCCTACACGTTGGGCGGGCTCGGCGGCGGCATCGCCTTCAACCGTGCCGAGTGCGACACCATCGTCGCCGCCGGTCTCGATGCCTCGCCGACCGATGAGGTGCTGATCGAGGAGTCGGTACTGGGCTGGAAAGAGTACGAGATGGAGGTGGTGCGCGATCGCAACGATAACTGCATCATCGTCTGCTCGATCGAGAACGTCGATCCGATGGGCGTACACACCGGCGATTCGATCACCGTCGCGCCGGCGCTGACGCTGACCGATAAGGAATACCAGCTGATGCGCGATGCCTCGATAGCGGTATTGCGTGAGGTCGGCGTCGAGACCGGCGGCTCGAACGTGCAGTTCGCCGTCAACCCCGACGACGGCCGGCTGGTGGTCATTGAGATGAACCCGCGAGTGTCGCGTTCCTCGGCTCTCGCCTCCAAGGCTACCGGCTTTCCCATCGCCAAGGTGGCGGCGCGCCTCGCGGTCGGCTACACCCTCGATGAGCTCGACAACGACATCACCGGCGTCACGCCGGCCTCGTTCGAACCGACCATCGACTACGTGGTCACTAAGATCCCGCGCTTCACGTTCGAAAAGTTTCCCGGCACCGAGGTGATGTTGGGGACGTCGATGAAGTCGGTCGGCGAGGTGATGTCGATCGGGCGCAGCTTCGCTGAATCGTTGCAGAAAGCTCTCCGCTCTTTGGAGACCGGGCTCACCGGGCTCAACGAAGTCGCGATTCCCGGCCTGTCGAGCGGCGCCAGCGAGCCCGATCGGCGCAACGCCGTACGCGCCGCGCTCGCGGTGCCGACCCCGGACCGCCTGCTCGTCATCGCCCAGGCATTCCGCGTCGGACTTTCGATTGACGAGGTGCACAAGGCGTGCCGGTACGATCACTGGTTCCTGGCCCAACTCCGCGACCTCGTCGAGTTCGAAGCGGAGGTCGTTCGCAACGGCCTGCCGACCACCCCGCCGGGGCTTCTACGCTTGAAGCAGGCGGGATTTTCCGATGCCCGGCTGGGCGAGATCAGCGGGCTCGGCGAGGCCGAGGTCACGCGCCGTCGCGGCGATTTAAATCTCCATCCGGTGTTCCGTCGCATCGACACTTGCGCCGCCGAGTTCGAATCGCGCACTCCCTACATGTACTCAAGCCATGAGGGCGACGGGGTGTTGCCGCCCGAGTGCGAGGCGGCGCCGAGCGCCCGCGACAAGGTGATGATTTTAGGCGGCGGTCCAAATCGTATCGGCCAGGGCATCGAGTTCGACTACTGCTGTGTGCACGCGGCCTATGCGCTGACCGAGGCCGGCTTCGAGACCATCATGGTCAACTGCAACCCTGAAACAGTGTCGACTGACTACGACACCTCCGATCGTCTCTATTTCGAGCCACTGACGGTGGAGGATGTGCTCGAGATCGCGCGGGTCGAACAGAGCGCCGGCACGCTGCGGGGCGTGATCGTGCAGCTCGGCGGCCAGACGCCGCTCAAGCTCGCCGCCGGCCTCGCTGCGGCGGGCGTGCCCATCCTCGGTACGTCGCCCGACGCCATCGACCTCGCCGAGGATCGGCAGCGCTTTCAGACGCTGATCACCGGCCTCGGGCTGCTCCAACCCGACAACGATATAGTCACCTCAGTCGAGGCCTCGGCGGCGGCGGCGGCCCGGATCGGCTATCCGGTGTTGGTGCGGCCGTCCTATGTCCTCGGCGGACGCGCGATGCGGATTATCCACGACGAGCAATCGCTGTTGAAGTACATGGGCGAGGCCGTCCGGGTCTCGGGAACGAGCCCGGTCCTGATCGATTCCTATCTACGAGACGCGATCGAGGTCGACGTCGATGCGATCGCCGATGGGCAGGACGTGTTCGTCGCCGGGATCATGGAACACATCGAGGAAGCCGGTATCCATTCCGGCGACTCTGCATGTTCGCTGCCGCCCCATTCGCTGAGCCCCGAAATCATCGCCGAGCTCAGCCGTCAGACCGAGGCGCTGGCGCTGGCGCTGGCGGTGCGCGGGCTGATGAACGTTCAGTACGCGATCAAGGACGGCGAGGTGTTCGTGATCGAGGTCAACCCACGGGCAAGCCGCACCGTACCGTTCGTCGCCAAGGCGACGGGCCTGCCTATCGCCAAGATCGCCGCTCGGGTGATCGCTGGCGAGACGCTGGCGTCGTTCGCACTCGAATCTCCACGGCTCGACTGCGTAGCTGTCAAGGAAGCGGTGTTTCCGTTCGCGCGCTTCGCCGGCGTCGATATCATCCTCGGCCCGGAGATGCGCTCGACCGGCGAAGTGATGGGTATCGATCGTGACTTCGCCCACGCCTTCGCCAAGTCGCAAATAGCGAGCGGCACGATCTTGCCGCGCGAGGGGACGGTGTTCATCTCAGTTCGCCAGAACGACAAGTCGGCGATAATCGCGCCGACGCGGCGACTGATCGAATTCGGCTTTCACGTGCTCGCCACGCGCGGCACCGCGCAGGCGCTCAGCCACGCCGGCATCGAGGTCGAGGTCGTCAACAAGGTACTGGAGGGCCGCCCGCATATCGTCGATCGGATCACCAATGGCGATGTCCAACTCGTCATCAACACCACCGAAGGTGCGCAGGCCATCGAGGACAGTTTCGCGCTGCGGCGTACGGCGCTGATGGAGCGGATCCCCTACTACACGACCGTCGCCGGTGCGTCAGCCGCCGTCAGGGCGATCGCGTCATTGCGCGAGGGCACACTTGAAGTCACTCCGCTTCAATCATATGATTTCATGAGATTCTGAGGCCGCGCCGAGCCGTGCCTGCCGCTCGGGCGGGCCCTAAACAGGCTTCTTAAATGATGCAGAATGAGCCCGTGACCACCCACGGCTTTGACCGGCTTGAAACCGAGCTCAAGCACTTGAAGACCGTTGAACGGCCAGCCGTGATCAAGGCACTGACCGAGGCCCGCGAGATGGGCGACATCTCGGAAAATGCTGAGTATCACGCGGCGAAGGAACGCCAGAGTTTCGTCGAGACGCGGGTCGCCCAGCTCGAAGGAAAAATCAGCCGCGCCAAGGTCATCGACGTCACCAAACTGTCGGGCAAGCAGGTGAAGTTCGGGGCGACCGTGGGGCTGGTCGACGATGACACCGACGAATCGCTTCGCTATCAGATCGTCGGCGTCGATGAGGCGGACATCCGCGAGGGCCGGCTGTCCGTGACGTCCCCACTGGCGCGCGCCCTGATCGGCAAAGCCAAAGGTGACAACGTCGAGGTCACGACTCCGGGCGGGTCCAAGTCCTACGAGGTCGTTTCAGTTCGGTTCAAATGAGCCGACTTCGGCGCGCCGCGATGAAGCGGTGAGCGCAGTCGGCGTGCGGTGCTGGGTGCTTACCGACGGTAAGGCCGGCACCGAGAACCAATGCATTGGCCTTGCCGAGGCGATCGGCGTCGAGCCGGTGGTCAAGCGAGTCCACCCGCGTGCGCCCTGGACTTGGCTGCCAGTCGGTTGGTGGCCGCTTCCCCATTTGGCGCTCGGCACAGACAGCGACCTGGTGGCCCCGCCATGGCCTGATCTCCTGATCGCGTCTGGCCGCCGCGGCGTGCCCTACGCGCTCGCCATCAAACGGCGGAGTGGCGCGGCGACGTTCACGGTCCAGGTCCAAGACCCGCGCGTACCCTCGAATCGGTTCGACATGGTGGCGCCGCCCCGCCATGACCACGTCCGTGGCGCCAATGTCGTCGAGACGCAAGGTGCGCTCAATCGGGTGACTCCGGCCCGACTGGCCGCCGCCGCTGCCGCCATGGCCGCGCGGCTCTCCCACCTACCACGGCCGCTCGTCGCCGTGCTGATCGGCGGGTCCAGCAACAGTTACCGCCTGACCCCGGAGGCCGCGCGAGAGTTGGGCCAGAGCTTGGCCGCGATGGCCGCCAGCTCCGGCGCCGGCCTTGTAGTGACGCCCTCGCGGCGCACCGGCCGGTCCAACGTCCAGGCCTTGCGCGCGGGACTTGGCATAGCCACGATTGGGAGTTCCAGCACCACGATCGAGATATGGGACGGTGCCAATCCTAACCCCTACTTCGGCTATCTGGGCCTCGCGGACGCTATTGTCGTCACCTGCGATTCGGTATCGATGACGTCGGAGGCGTGCAGCACCGGCAAACCGGTCCACGTCGTCGAGCTGCCCGGTGGGGCAGCCAAATTTCAAGAATTCCACGCCCACCTCCGGGACGGGGGGCTGACTCGCCCATTCACAGGTACGTTGGAGCAGTGGTCCTATGAGCCGCTGCGTGATACCGCGGAGGTCGCCGCCCAGGTCAAGCAGCGGCTCGGGCGGCAGCTGAAAGGGTTGGGAACTCTGCCCGGCGACGACGGGGTTGCGGACGGGAAAACCGGTTGAATATAAGAAGGCACGCCCATGGCGGGGCGATTGCGGGAGCGAGGTCTCTATGACCAAGGTTGTTCGATGACCGAGACGCATCATGGCAGGGTCCTGATCTTGGGTTCAGGACCGGCCGGCCTGACCGCCGCCATCTACGCGGCGCGCGCGGGTCTGGAGCCTGCCCTGGTCCACGGCATGGAGCCGGGCGGCCAGATGACCATCACCACCGACGTCGAGAATTATCCCGGTTTCGCCGATGTGATTCAGGGGCCCTGGCTGATGGAACAGATGCAGGCGCAGGCCGAGCATGTCGGCACGCGCATGTTCAGCGATTTGGTGACCTCGATCGACCTCGCGTGCCGACCGTTCCAGTGCGAGGGCGATTCAGGGGCGCGGTACACAGCCGATTCGTTGATCATTGCGACCGGCGCCCAGGCGCGTTGGCTGGGTCTGGAGAGCGAAGAAAAGTTCAAGGGCTTCGGCGTTTCGGCGTGCGCCACGTGCGATGGCTTCTTTTATCGCGGCAAGCAAGTCGCCGTCATTGGCGGCGGCAACACGGCGGTAGAGGAGGCGATGTTTCTCACCCATCACGCCGAGAGTGTGGTGCTCGTGCACCGACGCGACACGCTGCGCGCCGAGAAGATCCTACAAGATCGCTTGTTCCGTAACCCCAAGATTGATGTCATCTGGGACCACGTGCCGGACGAGGTGCTCGGTGTAGACGAACCGCTCGGTGTCAACGGGCTACGGGTCCGCCACGTCAAGTCCGGGACGGCGCGTGATTTGGCGCTGGATGGCGTCTTCATCGCCATCGGCCACGATCCGACCACGGCGCCGTTCCGCGGCCAGCTGGCGATGGATGACGAGGGTTACATCGTCACCGCCACCGATTCGACCCAAACGAGCGTTGCCGGCGTGTTCGCTGCGGGCGATGTCCAGGACAAGCTGTTCCGCCAGGCAGTCACGGCCGCCGGGACTGGGTGCATGGCTGCCCTTGAGGCCGAGAAATTCCTCGCCGACAACGTGATGGACAGCGCGGACGCAACCGAGTAGCCGGCGGCGGTTTTTTTACTACATGGACATTTTTTTCGACGCTGACCGAGTCGTGAACCTGGAAATACGACCCCGACTGACTACATAAGCGCTACGTGGATCGCCACCGGCGATCCTCCGCATGCGGGCCTCAGGTCCGGGTGTGTCGAGCGCTTCGGGGACTCTCCCCTCTCCGAAGCGTTGTACGTCTCCCAGACGTACTTCCTCCCTGTAAACCGGCCGGAGCCTTTGGGCTCCGGCCTTTCTTTGGTGAGGCGCGTCTGGCGCATCGTGGCTATCCGCCGCACGGACGATCAGCCCCGAACACCTGAGGCCAATTTTTCGGCAGGTCGCCGCTCTTGCAAAAAGTCCGCCTCCACGCACACGCTACCGTAGGCCAACACTAAAACCCGCTGGCTTTGCGCTGGTGCGACACGCGCTTTAGCGGAACGCTGGGCCGTGGACCCAGCCGACGGCGCAGTGTCGGGTGCCACGGGTGACTTGCGAGATGCGGTGGGTGCGGAAGGCGGGAAACAGAATGAGGCTGCCGAGAGCCCTGAAGTCGAGGTGCTCGGTATTGACGTTCATGAACTCGAGATCGCCGCCGTCGTAGTCCTGGGGCGGCGAGAGCTGCACGGTAAAGCCGAGCTTGCGCGAGGCATTGGCGGCGGCGCCGACATCGATATGCCAGTCGTAGTGATCGCTGCTTGCGCCTTGGTAGCGCATCAGCCAGGGCTCGTCATCGCCGACGAAACCGGTCAGGTCGAAGCCGTAGCCGTGTGAATTGAAATTGCTGACCTCGAACGCGATGACGTTGAGGGGAAAGCCGTCGTTGCGTACACGCAGGCGCTGCTGGTTCATCGAGCGGACGGTCGCAACCGTCGAGAACTGCCCCTGGCCGGTATGACCACCAATCTTGCCGGGCTGCCAATCGGCCGCCTTCGCGGCGCCGAGAATCTGGCGGCACTGATCGGGCGTGAATATCTGCTTGACGTAGACGTTGGTGATGTTGGGATTGCGCAGCGGCAGGGTCGGAAACACGATCACGGCTAGCCCCTCATCTGTGTTGTCTAGCGCGGCGAGGCCGCGAGCGTCTTGGCCGGCGGCTCCGGCTCGCGGTAGCCGAATTCGTCGACGAAGCCATCGAGGTGAGGTAGCACCGTTTGCATCTCATCGGCATAGTGGCGCCACCGCCCGACCGCTCGATCATACAATTCCTGGGTCACGGCATCGCGGCTCGGGGTGTCGACAAAGCGCGCCCGCGCCGTTTCCTGGTGCCGCAACACTTCGGGCGCCCAGGGCACGCCGATGAACTCAAGCACGCGCCGCAGGGTCGGCCCCGGGTCGCCCACAAGCTCCTCATAGCGATACTCAAGGTAAGGCAAGGGCATCGCCGTGCGATAGTGCCGCCACAAGTTCATGACAGCGCCATAGAAACGCGCGGTGCCGTCAAGATCGAAGAAATTGGCCATCGCCGCGTTCTGCTCGAACTCCTGCATATAACAGCTGAGGCAGACATCGCGCGGATCACGCAGCGCGACCACTATCCGGGCTGAGGGCAGCACGCGGCTGATCAACCCCAGCTCGATGATGTTCAGCGGCGTCTTGTCGACCAGCTGTCGTTCGTGAACGACAGCGCCGAGGCTTGCCTCGGCGCTGTCCCAGAAGGCGCGGCGGGCCGCCTCGACCTGGGTCGGGGTGAGGTCCGCGAGGAACGCGGGATAATCGGCGCTATCGCCGACCAGTCCGGGCAGCGCGGCGATGACACCCGCGAGCGGGCTGCGTTCGCCGGTCGTGACGATGTCCGGATGGGCCGCCAGCATCTGCTCCATGAGAGTGGTGCCGGAACGGGGGAAACCGACGAAGAAGACCGGTGGCCGCGGGTCATCGTCTGCGCGACCCGCCCAAGCGGCCATCCGTTCCGCTGTGAACCAGTCGCGATAACGTTCGATGGTGGCGTGGAGGCGCTCGGGCTCCTGCGCCTCCGCTAACTGGCCGCGGATCGAATTGCCTTGGCGAAACGCGCGAAAGGCGCGCGCATACTCGCCTTTCTGGTCGAGCACGAGGCCAAGCGCCAGGAACGCGCTGGCCGCAATGGCCGGGTCCGAGAGGTTGGGGTCGATGAGCTCAATCAGCCGATGGCGAGCCTCCTCGGTGCGACCCTGACGGCGCTCGATCGTGGCCATCAGCAGTCGCGCCTGTGCGTGGTGGGGGTTGAGCGCGAGGACGCGACCCACCAGCTCGCCCGCCTCGTCGAGTTGGTTGGCCATCTCCAGCGCCCGGGCGAGGTTGCAGATGCTGCTCGGGGCTTGTGGCCGCAGCTCGACCAGCCGGCGCAGGCAGACAATCGCCTCTTCGCCGCGTCCATCGGCGAGCAACAACGCACCGAGATTGTTCCAGGCGTGAAAGTAGTCGGGCTGGATCGCCACCGCGCGGCGATAGGCAGCGGCCGCCTCCTCGCGCCGCCCCATGGACGCCAAGGCAAAACCGAGATTGAAATGGGCCTCAGGGTGGTCAGCCCGTGCCTCAACCACGCGACGATATCCGGCCACCGCATGTTTGTTCTGCCCAAGCGCGAGATACACACCGGCGAGGCTCGACTGGTACTCGTGGTTGTCACCCTCGGTGGCGAGAGCGGTCTCGATCAATGTGACCGCGCGCTGCGGATCGCCGCCCTGAACGGCAAGGACGCCGAGCATGTGATTGGTCGCCGCGTGATCGGGGTAGCCTTCGAGGAGCTGACGATAGCTCCGCTCGGCAAGCTCAAGCTGGCCAGCCTCGTGGTAACGCCGCGCGCGTGCGAAGGCCAGATCGATATCCGACATGCTCTCGCCAACTCCACTCGCCGCGTCTACGCGATTAGACCACGCGCGGCGGGACCAGACAATCTTCCCGCGGCCGCGCGAGCGGAGCGGCGTTGCCGGCACCCTCTAGCCCATGCTACGCGATACTCAGGTCCCAAAGATGGGCTGGCCGATAAGAGAAGAAGCGCATGGCACGACTTGAATCGAAGGTCGCGATCATTACTGGCGGCGCCTCGGGCCTCGGCGCGGCAAGTGTACGCCGCTTCGTCGCGGAGGGCTGCCGCGTCATGATCGCCGACATCGACGTGGCGGGCGGCGATGCGCTTAGTCGCGAGCTCGGCGAGAACTGCGCCTGCCGGCGGGTCGATCATATGGACCGGGCCGACGCCGAGGCCGTCGTCGCGGCAACGGTGGACCGCTGGGGCAGCCTCGACATTCTCTACAACAACGCTGGCGTGCCCTTCGCGGGTCCCATCACCACAGTCGACGACGATGTGCTGGCGCGGGTATTCGGCAACAACCTGATCGGACCCTACCGCATGATGCAGTCGGCTTTGCCAGCGCTCTGCAGCGCCGCCAAGAAGGCCGCCGAGGGCGCCGCGATCCTATTCACCGGCTCCTTGCAGGCGTTGAAGGGCCGGCCCAACTTCACCCCCTATACGGCTTCCAAACACGGCGTCATCGGCCTCGTCAAAGGCCTTGCTCTGGAGCTCGCGCCGTTCAACATCCGGGTTAACGCGATCTGCCCGGCCGCTACCGATACGCCGATGCTCAAACACTTCCTGCCGGGGATGGGCGCCGACATGGACGAGGCCAAGGAGCGCTTTCGCGACAGCATTCCCCTCGGTCGCATGCCCGAACCGATCGATACCGCAAACGCGGCGCTGTTCCTCGCTAGCGCCGAGGCGGGCATGATCACCGGCATTGCTCTGCCCGTCGATGGCGGCAGCACCGCTGGCTAGGGCCCGGAATTCCGAAACAGTTATGCTGCGGCGCGTGCGGGCCGGCGCGGCGGAGACAACTCAGGCGTAGAGGCGTTCCTTCGCCAAGCCCTGATAGAGGTCCGCCACGAACTCGCTATAGCCGTTAAAAATCTGGGTCGGCACCTCCTCCCCGGTCCCCAGCACCCGCTCCGTCGCCTGGCTCCAGCGCAAATGAGAAACGGCTGGATTGACGTTGGCCCAGAAGCCGTATTCGGCGGCCTGTATCTCCTCCCAGAAACTTACCGGGCGCTCGTCGGTAAAGGTGAACCGGACAATCGACTTGATCGACTTGAAACCATACTTCCAGGGCACCGCCAGGCGCAGTGGTGCGCCATGCTGTTTGGCGATCGTTTTGCCGTACACGCCTGTCGCCATGAAGGCGAGTTCGTTGGTCGCCTCCGCCAAGGTCAGCCCCTCGACATAGGGCCAGGGGTACCAGACCTGCCGTTGGGCAGGAGCGATCTCGGCATCGTGGAACGTCTCCATACGGATGTACGTCGCCGAGCCGAGCGGCGCCGCCAGATGCACCAATGCCTTGAGCGGAAACCCGGACCACGGCACCGCCATCGACCAGGCTTCAACGCAGCGGTGGCGGTACAGGCGCTCCTCCAGTGGCATCTTAGCCAGGAGATCGTCGATATCGAGGATCATCTCCTTCTCGACCATGCCGTCGATGGCGACGGTCCAGGGCCGTATCGGCAGGCCTTGGGCAGATTGCCAGATCGATTTGTGCGAGCCGAACTCGTAGAAGTTGTTGTATTTGTTGGCCACGTCCTCGTCAGTGAGGTCCCGGTCGAGCACATAGCGGGGATTGCGCTGGACGGGATAAAGATGGGCCGATAGATCCTCGTCGGTGGCGGCCAGAAGCCGGCTCGGCACCACAGCGCCGCCGGTCACCAACGCCGTGCCGAGTCCCACGCTCACACCGAGCCCCGCCACTATCTCGCGGCGGCTCAAATAGACTTGCTCGGGTGTCGCCGCCGAGTCAGGCAACTCCCATCCGCGCCGACGCCTAATCATGATCGCGCACTTCGTCCGTTGGTCCCCGCCTATTTGGGAGCCGAGCCGGCCGAACCGCATCAAACAATTCCGTTATCTTGGGCTCAGACGACGAATTCGATCGTGACCGAGCCGAGCGCGCCAAAATCGCCGAGCGCAATCTGGCCAGGCTCGACCGCAACGATGTCGGCGCAACTTCCGGTGGTCACCACCTCGCCCGCCGCCAGACCTTGGCCGCTGCTCGCGGCGTCGTTGGCGAGCCAGGCGAGCGCATTGAGGGGATGGCCGAGCACGCGGTCCCCACTGCCGGTGCTGACAAGGTCGCCGTTCACGGTGATCGTAATGCTGTGGCCGGCGAGGTCGACATCCCGCCAGTCGGTGACCGGAGCGCCCATGACGAACTGACCGCTGCACCCGTTGTCGGCGATCAGCTGCAGGGCGCCGCGCTTGGTCCAGTCAGTATAGCGACTGTCGATGATCTCGAAGGCCGGGAGCAAGACCTCGACGGCCTCGGCAACCGAGTCGCGATCATAGGGCGCCGACAGCGCCGGCAGAGCGCGGCCGAGACGAAAGGCGTACTCGATTTCGATCCGACACATAGTCGTGAAATCGCCAACGGAGAGCGTCGCTGGGCTGTCATGGCAGCGGACCTCGATCAGGCGGCCGCGAAACGGCTGCTCGGTCGCCAGAAGCTCTTGGGCGAACTTGCTGGTCGCACCGACCTTCCAGCCGGCGGTAGGGCCCAGGCCCTGCACTACCTTGTCCTGGATCGCATACGCCTCTTCCGGGGTTTGCGGTCGACAGTCCTCCGGCAGACCAGCGAGCGGCTTCTTGTGTCGCCGCGCCGTGCCAATCAGCGCTGCCGCCTTGTTCATCGTCGCTTCGTCCATATTCGTTCACTCCGCCGCGTTAGCGCTGACAACGTCATCGGCAAGCCGTCCGTGGAGTTCTTGCAAATGATCGAAATTGGCGATGTAAGTGCCGACACCGGTAGTCAACGAACGCACCTCCACCACGAGGTCTTGAATCTCGCTTTGCGGCATCTGCGTGTGCACAACGTCCCAAGCGTCCCAGCCCTCGCGTGGCTCGAAGCCCAGGATCTGCCCGCGCCGGCCGCTGACCAGGGCGTTGATCTTGCTGGTGAATTCAGAGGGCACGAACAAGTCGACCGAGAGGACTGGCTCGAGCAGCACCGGTTCGCACTTGGGCATGCCTTCGGTCATGGCGATCCGGCCAGCCGTCTTGAACGCAAGTTCCGAGCTGTCGACAGAATGGTACTGCCCGTCGGTAAGAGTCACCGACACATCAACGACCGGAAAGCCGAGCGGGCCGCGTCGCATATATTCCTCGACCCCGGCACCGACCGCGGGGATGTACTGTTTGGGCACGACCCCGCCGCTAATGTGATCGTCGAATGTGAAACCCGACCCGCGCGGCAACGGCTTGATGTCGATATGGACGTCGCCGAACTGGCCGTGACCGCCGCTCTGGCGCTTGAACCGCGCGTGCTGCGATACGGATTTGCGAATCGCCTCCTTGTAGGGCACGCGAGGCCGCGAGGTGGTGACCTCGATCCCGTATTTGTTCTTCAACCGATCGCCAGCGACGCGGAGGTGGATCTCGCCCTGGCCGTGCAAGAGAAGTTCGCCCGTCGCCGCCGATATCTCGTAGCCCACCGACGGGTCCTCGTCGCGCAACTTGGCAAGTGCGCTTGAGAGCTTTACCTCGTCCTCGCGCTTGGTGGCGGCGATCACCAGCGAGTAGACAGGCGGTAGCTCGGCCGCGCGGGGCAGCGTCTCGCCGCCCTTGCCGGGGGACAGTGTGGCGCCAGTTTCGAGGGACTCGAGGCGGCCAAATGCGACGACAGCGCCCGCCCGGGCGGTCTGCAGCTTCTCGATCTGGAGGCCGCACAGGCGCGAGATACCAGCGATCCGCTCGCCGTTCACAGGAGTTCCGTCGGCGAATTCGCCACGCCACACACGGACCAACGACAACTTGCCGCCATGGGGGGTGACATAGGTCTTGAGGATCTGGGCGGCCGGCTCGCCCTCGCCGGCGACGCGCGCGGCGGCGTCCGATGCAGCCGGCACCTCGTGGCGCAGCAGCTTCAACAGCCGGCGCACCCCGTGTTCGAGCTCTCCGGCGCCAAAAATGACCGGCACGATGGCGCCGGACTGGAAGTGGCGGGTGAGATCGGCGAACACGTCATCGTTGGCGGGATCGATATCCTCTAACAGCTTCTCCATGAGGCTTTCGCTGAAGTCGGACACCTTCTCGAGCATGCGGTAGCGCGCCTCGGCTTTGGCTTCGGCGACATCGGCCGGTGTCTCGATCAACTCCGAGGCCGCGTCAGGCCGGTATTTAAAGGCGCGGCCGCTCGCCAGATCGAGATAGCCGGTGATGCTTTCATCGTCGCGCAGCGGGACCTGCCGGAGGATCATGGGCCGCGTCGAGTACGCCTCGATCGCCTCGACCACTGCCACCAAGTCTGCGGTGCCTCGATCGACCTTGTTGATGAAAAGGATGGTCGGAATCCCTCCGTCCTCTAATACCTTGAGAACCGGCGCCACCGTCAGAGCACGCCCAATGTCCGCCTCGCACACCACCACCGCCGCGTCGGCGCCAATCAGCGCGTTGTTGGTCTCCTGGGAGAACTCGATCGAGCCGGGGCAATCGAGAAAGGTCAGCGCGTCGCCGAGAAAATTCGCGGTCGCGACATTGAGCTCGACGCCCATGCCGCGCGCACGCGCCTCCTGCGAGCTATCGCCGACGGTATTGCCCTCGCTGACCCTGCCCTTGCGATTGGTGGTACCGGTAATGAAAAGCATGCTCTCGAGTAGCGAGGTCTTGCCGCTCAGATATGGTCCCGCCAGCGCGACCGTGCGCGCACCCGCCGTGGTGTTTTCACTCATCCGTCCCGTCCTGTGTGGCCACGTTTTGCCTTGAAGCATCGATCTTCGACGGCTGCGCCGAGGCTGACAAGAAAAAAACCCCCTACCGGCGCACGGGAGCTTGTGAGAGAGGGTGCATGAGCGCTCCGATGCGAGGCTAGACGAGTTCGGCGCACGCACGCTGGATGCGACGGCAGGCCTCTTCAAGGTCCAGCATCGAGGTGGCATAGGATATGCGGAAGTGGGGTTCGAGCCCGAACGCCGCCCCCTGGACCACCGCGACGCCCTCGCTCTCGAGTAGATGCGTCACGATATCGGTGTCGCTTTCGAGCTTCTTGCCGCCGGGTGTGGTGCGCCCAATCATGCCGGCGCAGCTAGGGAATACGTAAAATGCGCCCTGCGGCATCGGGCAGCTCAGACCGCGCGCTTGGTTGAGCATGCTGACGACGAGATCGCGTCGCTCGGTGAACTCCGCTACCCAGTCGCGCAAGAAATTCTGAGGGCCGTTCAAGGCCTCGACCGCAGCCGCCTGACTGATCGAGCTCGGATTAGTGGTGCTCTGGCCCTGCAGCTTGGCCATCGCCCCGATCAGTTTGGCCGGCCCCCCGCCATAACCAATGCGCCAGCCCGTCATTGCGTAGGCCTTGGAAACACCGTTCATGGTCAGGGCACGATCCTGGAGCGCCGGCTCGACCGTCACCGGCGTCGTGAACTCGTGACCGCCGTAGACCAGGTGCTCGTAAATATCATCGGCCAGCACCCACACGTGGGGGTGGCGGCGCAGCACATTGGTCAGCGCCTTCATCTCATCGGTGGTGTAGGCCGCGCCCGAGGGATTACCGGGTGAGTTGATGATGACCCATTTGGTCCGCGCGGTGATCGCGGCATCGAGGTCGGCGGCGCTGATCTTGAAGCCGGCCTCAATCGAGGCATCGACGAAGACCGGGGTGCCGCCGGCCAGGAACACGATGTCGGGATAAGAGACCCAGTAGGGCCGAGGGATGATGACCTCGTCGCCAGGATCGACCGTCGTCATCAAGGCGTTGTAGATGATCTGCTTGCCTCCGGTGCCCACGCTGATCTGCTCCGGCTTGTAGCCGATGCCGTTCTCGCGCCGAAATTTGGCGCAGATCGCTTTCTTCAACTCTGGCGAGCCGTCGACCGCGGTGTATTTCGTCTCGCCGCGATCGATCGCGGCCTTGGCGGCGGCCTTGATGTGGTCAGGGGTGTCGAAATCGGGCTCGCCGGCACCGAGCCCGATCACGTCGCGCCCGGCCGCCTTGAGCTCGCGCGCCATCTGGCTCACGGCGATGGTGGGCGAGGGCTTGATTCGGCTCAACTTTTCGCTGAGGAAGGGCATGGCACTCGCTCCGGTTGACGCCAGCGCCACACTAGGCGCGAGCGAAACAAAGGGTCAAGCGCGCCCCGAGCGCCCGCCGCGCCGCTAGTTGTCGGTGGCGCGACTGTCTATCATCTCGCCAGAACTTGGTCGGGGCGGCAATGAACGCTGTGCTGTGTGGACGACTGGCAATTACACTGGCAGCACATGCACGCGCGGATTAGGATCGAATGAACCCTACCCCTAGAGCGTTCGTCGTTGTCGTCGCGTTCGCAATGGCGCTAGGATCGGCCGGTCCCTCGATCGCGCACCAAGACGACCCCCGCCTCGATCAGCTGTTCCAGACCTCGCAGGAGTTGGATCGCCCGACAATACGCGAGGTGAGAACCCTCGAGCCGCGCCATGTCGGCGGGCGGGCTGGCCTCGGCCCGATATACATGCGGCTCGACCGGCCAAAGGACGCACTCGATGCCATGCGGGCGGGTCTAAAGGTCCACCCTCATATGCCGGGCGTCGAGGCGTTCGCCGAAGAACTGCGGAAAAGGGTCGAGGACAAAGGCATCCAATAGGCTACCGCGAACCCCGGCCCCAATCCTGCGAGATGCCGCCTGCAGGGCGCTGTCTCGACCCATTGGGCCCCTCCGCGAGTCGTTCTTGACTGCGGCCTGCCTAGCGGCGGCGGCCGATGTGGGCGACGTGCAAAACGTTGGTGGCGCCGGGAGTTCCGAACGGCACCCCGGCGGTGATCACGATGCGATCGCGGGCAGCGGCGAGGTGTTCGCGACGGGCCACCTCGCAGGCGCGATTGACCATGTCGTCGAAGTTGGTCACGTCCTCGGTGAGGACGCTGCGCACCCCCCACGCCAAGGTGAGCCGGCGCGCGGTGTCGACCTTGGGCGTGAGACCGAGGATCGGTACGGCCGGCCGCTCGCGCGAGGCCCTGAGAGCGGTCGACCCCGAGGTCGTGTAGGTGGCTACGGCGGTGGCGCCGATCGTCTCGGCGACCTGGCGGGCGGCGCGGCTGATGGCATCGGCGTTCGTCGCTTCGGGTTCGGCGCGCTCGGCGTTGGCGATGATGCGGTAGAGCGGGTCGTTCTCAGCCTCGGGAATGATGCGGGCCATCACTGCCACTGCCGCGATCGGGTGCGCGCCGGCCGCCGATTCGGCCGACAGCATGACCGCATCGGCGCCATCGTACACCGCCGTCGCTACGTCCGAGACTTCAGCCCGGGTCGGCACGGGCGCGTTGACCATGGACTCGAGCATCTGGGTCGCGACGATGACGGGTTTGCCGGCGTGCCGAGCAGCGGCAATGATCCGCTTTTGCAAGCCGGGGACGACCTCGATCGGTAACTCGACCCCAAGGTCGCCGCGCGCCACCATGATCGCATCGCTGAGTTCCATGATCTCGGCCAGGCGTTCGACGGCCGCCGGTTTTTCTATCTTGGCGACGATACCGGCGCGTCCCGCTACTAGCTTGCGCGCCTCGGCCACGTCCTCGGGGCGCTGAACGAACGACAGGCCGATCCATTCAACGCCGAGATGAATGCCGAATTCGAGGTCCGACAGATCCTTGGCAGTCAGCGGGCTGAGCGGCAGGAGCAGGTTCGGGACGTTGACTCCCTTGCCGTCGGAGAGCGGTCCGCCGGTCACCACCTCGGTGTCGGCGTGGCAGTGGTCTACCTTGATGACATTGAGGCGGATGCGCCCATCGTCGAGCAGAAGCTCGGCGCCCGGATCGAGGGCGGCGAAGATTTCCGGATGAGGCAGATGGGCACGCTGGGCATCGCCGGGCGCCGGATCGAGATCGAGGCGGAATGGCTGACCAGCCTTGAGCACGATCGGCGGCTCGACGAAGGCGCCAACGCGGAGCTTAGGTCCCTGCAGATCGAGCAATATTCCCAGCGGCCGGCGCCGGCGCACCTCGAGCGCACGAATGATCGCGTGCCGCTGGGCGTGGTCCTCGCGAGCGCCGTGGCTAAAGTTGAGACGGAAGACATCGACGCCGGCGTCGACCAGCGCACGGATCGTGGCCACGCTGGAACTCGCCGGTCCCAGCGTGGCCACGATCTTAGTGTGGCGCGGCCTACCCGTCGGCGACAGTTGGGTCACCCGACCAGAATAGCGCGGAAGTCGTTAACATTGGTGTAGGTCGGCCCAGTGATGACGAGATCGCCAATCGCGGCGAAGGCGCCATAGGCGTCGTTGTTGGTCAGCCGCGCTTTCGCGTCGATGCCGGCGCGGTGCATCCGCGCCAGGCTGTCGGAGGCCACCACGGCACCGGCGTTGTCTTCGCTGCCGTCGATGCCATCGGTATCGCAGGCCAGCGCGGCGATCGACGGCGCGCCATCGAGGGCGAGGCACAGCGCGAGCGCGTACTCGGCGTTCGGGCCGCCGCGGCCGCTGCCAGTGAGGGTAACTGTGGTTTCACCACCTGACAGAAGTGCTGTCTTGCGGCCCTGGGCCGCGTGGTCGAGAGCAAGCGCCGCATGGGCACGTGCAACCTCACGCGATTCGCCCTCGATGTCATCGCCTAGCATCAGCGGCGAGTAGCCGGCCACTCGCGCCTCTTCCGTGGCCGCCGCCAGCGCCTCATTGGCACTAGCCACGATTACATAGCGGGCGCGGGCCAGCCGAGGATCGCCCGGACCCAACGCCTTGTCCGCGCCCGCCCGCAGGTGGCGCGCGACCGCCGGCGGCGGGGTGATAGCGTATTTGGCCAGTACCTCCTCGGCGCCGACCAGGGACGGCGGGTGAGCGACGGTAGGCCCCGAGGCAATGACCGCCGGATCATCGCCTGGTACATCGGAGATCATCAGCGTCAGGGTCGGCGCCGGCGCAGCCGCGGCGGCGAGGCGTCCGCCCTTGATGGCCGAAAGCTGTTTGCGGACCGCGTTGATCTCACTAATCGTCGCGCCGCAGCGCAGCAGGGAATCAGTCGTCGCCCGCTTGTCCGCAAGGCGTAGACCTGGTGCCGGCAGCGCCAGCAGCGCCGAGCCGCCGCCCGAGAGCAGGCACAGGACGAGATCATCAGGCCCCAGCCCCGAGACCATCTCAAGCATCCGAGCCGCCGCTTTCTGTCCCGCCTGGTCGGGAAGCGGATGGCTCGCCTCGACGACGGCGATGCGCTCGGTCGGTACGGCATAGCCATAACGGGTGACCACCAGACCTTCGATCTCACCACCGAGGCGTGTCTCGACCGCGCGCGCCATGGTCGCGGCCGCCTTGCCCGCCCCGACCACCACGGTGCGCCCACGTGGCGGCGGCGGCAGATGCGACAGCAGGCAGCGCTCCGGCTGGACCTCGGCAACCGCACGCCCAAACAACCGCATCAGAACATCGCGCGACGCTACCATGCTCGTCTCGATCGTCATTTTCGTCTCAGTCGTCCGTGACCACCTGTTGGGCGCGGGTTTCACGCAACCACAGCGACAGCAAGATAGCTATACCAGCGCACAAGGGATAGGCGAGGAAGGCGTCGCGGAAATCGTCCTCGGCATAGACCGGCAAGCCATCGATCATCGTGCCGTCCCAGCCAAGGTCGATAAGCCAGCCGACCAAAGGCTGGAACAGGGCCGGGCTTATCATGCAGATCGTATTGAAGACGCCCGTAGCGGTGCCGCCGAGGCGCGGTGGGTTGTGCTCGCGCAGCAACGCGAACATCACTCCCATCGTGCTCGCCGCGACCCCGAGGACGAACAACAGTCCATACAGGAGCCACAGCGGCATTGCCGGCGCCACGGCGAGCGCCAGCCAGATCACGAGACCGACCACCGCGCCGACGACCATCGGCGCTTTACGCCGGCGCAACCGGTCGGCGGCCCAGCCGGTGATCGGCGCGCCAAGGGCCCAGCCGACCATCACGATCGAGGTCGTGGCGGCGGCACTCGGCCGGCTCATGGCGTAGCCCTGCATCAGATAGGCGACGCTCCACAGGCTGAGGAACGACAGAATCGGACCGGCTATCATCGCCCCGTAGAGCGAGATCAGCCAGGTCTGTGGATTAGCGACGACGGTCCCAAGATTTTGCCACAACGATGCGTCCCGCGTGGCGGCGACTGGTCGCGCCGGCTTGTTGAGCAGAGGAGCTTGGGGTCCGACGACAGAGGGTGGGCGATCGCGAACCGTGATCCACAACATCGCCGCCCAAGCGACCGCGGCCGCCGCCAGCGCGTAGTAGATCAGTCGCCAGTCCACCGCCTCTACCGCCGCCGCCAACGGCGCTTGACCGAGGAAGGCGCCGGCCATGCCGGAGAACATGATCATGCCGGTCGCGAAGGCAAACCGCTCAGGCGGCAACCACGCACGTGCAATGACCAGGGCGCCGACGAAGGGCACGCCAGCGCCGGCGCCGATCAAAAGCTGGCCGACGGAGGCAGCCCCCAAGTCCTCGGCGAACGCGAACACGACGCTGCCCAGCCCGCAGCACAGCGCCGCCCCGGTCAGGACCGCCCGCGCGCCCCAGCGGTCGAGAACGATACCCAACGGAATCTGTAGGCCGGCGTATGAGTAGAAGTAGAAGGCCGAGAGGTTGCCCAGCAGCAACGCCGTGACTCCGAGGTCGCGCATCAGATCGTCGACGATGACGTTAGGCGCTACCCGCTGGAAGAAGGCGTAGGTGTACAGTGAGGTGGCGAGCCCGAACATGATCCACGGCAGGGCGCCGGTCGAGCGAGGGGAGCCGGCCGTGGTCATGGTCTGGGCAAAACGATGTTGGCTGGGCACCGGCGCGGTTATAGGCCAGGACCTCACCGGCTCCAAGAGAGGCCACTCCACTCGGCGCCATGACCACCAGTCATGGCGCCGTCGTTGGGTTATATTTCGCCAATGGAACATGACGATACGGCGGCCGCCGAAGCCAAGATACCGGCCTCGGGCGCGACGGAGTCAGAAGCCGTTGGCGAGCCCCCCCCGTTCGAGATTCTGAACCCCGACGGCGTCAGCGCCTATGTCTTCAATTGCGATCACGCGAGCGGACGCATCCCCGACCGATATGGCCACCTCGGCCTCGATGACGCGGTGCTCGGTCGCCATATTGCCTGGGACATCGGCGCCGCCGACGTCACCCGACGCCTTTCCACCCATCTCGACGCCGTCGCCGTGTTCTCGGGTTTTTCTCGCCTGCTCATCGACTGCAACCGTCAGACCGACCATCCGACGCTGATCCCGCCGATCAGCGATGGGGTCATCATCCCCGGCAATGTGAATATCGCCACGGCTGACCGTGCGGCGCGAATCGAGCGCTACTTCGACCCATACCACCGCGCCCTCGATGGCGTCCTCGACAGCGCCGTAAAGGCGCGGGTACCAGCGCTGGTCTCGGTGCACAGCTTCACGCCGATCATGAATGGCTACGAGCGGCCCTGGCACATCGGCATCCTGTGGAACCGCGACCCACGCCTGGCCAAGGCGTTGATCGCCCAGCTGCGTATGAACACCGATCTCGAGGTCGGCGAGAACGAACCCTATTCGGGGCGCGACATGGCCGGCTTCTCGATCCATCACCACGGCGGCGGGCGGGGCATCCCACATCTCCTGATCGAGTTGCGGCAAGATCTGATCGATACTCACCACGGCGTGGAAGTCTGGGCCAACCGGCTTGGCCTCGCCCTGGTCGCATTGGGGCAGCAGCGCAACCTGTTCACCATCGAGCACTTCTAATGGCGCCGAGCTGATGGGCAAGCCCACCTTCACCATCGGCATCGAGGAGGAATACCTGCTGGTGGATCGCGAGACTTGCGATGTTCCGGCCGAACCGCCGGCGACCATGCTGGCAGAGTGCCAAACCCTGCTCACCGGCCAGGTCAGCCCGAAGTTCCTGCGCTCGCAGATCGAGGTCGAGACCCGCGCGCCTGCCAGTCCATCCACGAGGCGCGCGCTGATCTGGCGCATTTGCGCGTGACCGTCGGCAAGGTGGCCACCAAGCACGGACTGGCGCCGATCGCTGCATCGACCCATCCGTTCGCCCAGTGGGGCGTGCAGAAGCATACCGACAAGGAGCGCTACAACGTGCTCGCGCGCGACTTTCAGGTACTGGCCCGGCGCCTATTCATGTGCGGGCTGCACGTCCACGTCGGCATCGATGACGACGGGATTCGCATCGATCTGATGAACCAGGTCGCCTATTTCCTAGCCCATCGGTTGGCGCTCAGCACCTCCTCGCCGTTCTGGCGCGGCGAGGACACCCGCCTGATGAGTTATCGGCTGACAGTGTTCGACGGCCTTCCGCGCGCTGGTCTGCCCGACTACTTCACCAGCTTTGGCGAATACCAGTGTTTCGTCGACCAACTGGCGGGGGCAGGCCTGATCGACGACGCGACCAATCTGCGGTGGGACGTGCGGTTGAGCGCGCGGTTCCCAACCCTCGAGATGCGGATCACCGATGTCTGCACGCGGCTCGACGACAGCGTGACCATCGCCGCGCTCTACCTTTGCATCCTCAGCATGCTCTGCCGGTTGCACACGGTGAACCAGCGCTGGCGGATCTGTCCACGCGGCCTGGTGCGGGAGAACCGGTGGCTAGCGCAGCGATACGGAACCGACGGCGAGCTCGTTGATTTCGGCAAGGGTCAGCGCGTACCTTATGAGGAACTGGTCAACGAGATCATCGCGCTGGTGCGCGAGGATGCCGAGCGTTTCGACTGCGTCAGGGAGATCGAGCACGCGCGCGACATCGTCACTCGTGGCACCAGCGCCCATCGCCAGCAAGGCACCTTCAGCACCGCGCTCGAAGCGGGCAAGGATCGCGCCACGGGGCTGAAGGAGGTGGTCGACATGCTGATCGATGAGACCACCCACGGATTGTAGACGCGCACCCTACAACCCATTTTGATGGACAACCGCATTCGATGGAGTGAACGATGAATGAACAGACCCGAACCGAACTAGAAGCGGCGGCGTTCCGCACGCTGGTCGAGCATTTCCGGGCCCGTCCCGATGTCCAAAACATCGACCTAATGAACCTCGCCGATTTCTGCCGCAACTGCCTCTCGAAGTGGTATCGCGCCGCCGCCGAGGCGCGCGGCCACGAGCTGTCCTACGCTGATGCGCGCGAGATCATCTACGGCATGCCCTACGACGAGTGGAAGGCCAAGTACCAAACCGAGGCGACGCCCGAGCAAAAGGCCGCCTACGACGCGGGCAAGCCGCACAAACACTGATCCGACCGCGCGGGGCGCGCGTGCGGTCGCTCCCCCCTTCCCTTGGACCCAGTGGAGCATGTCATTAAGGTTCCCTTTCCCCCTACCTCCTCCCACCCGGGGGAAGGAGAGAATCGCGCCGACGCCTTCTTCTTCGCCCTCCCGCTTCGATGGGGGAGGGTCGGGGTGGGAGTGACCCCCGAACGCGAACATCTAGCTAGGGCAGCGGCAGTCCCGCCTTCTTCAACGCGGCGTTCTGGCGCTGGCCCAACTTGGTCTCGTCGAAGCCTTCGATCAGCTCGTGGAACAAGCGGTGCCAGTTGATCTCGGCCTTGAGGTGGAGGAAAACGCCGCCCAGGCCGATCGCCGCGCGGTCCATGAACACGAACTCGCGCGGCGGGGTGACGCCGCCATGCTCGCGCAGGCCCCGGTGCACCTTCTCCGCCACGTCGATGCCGTAAATCTCGCCAGAGTCGAACTCCTGAATGCGTCGCGCACGGTCCTCCAACAGCGGTGCATAGACGAACCGCGCCCACATATTGAGGGTATCGATCATCTCCGTGGCCAGTCCGGTGAAGCCCCAGGTTTCGTAGGCATGGACGGCGAGGTCGCGGTCGTCGTTCTGAAGTGCGTGATAGAGGTCGATCACGCCGCGGACGAACTTCGGCTTGAACACGCGGATGCAGCCGAAGTCGAGGAGGTTGATAGTGTGATCCGCAGCGATGCTGTAGTTGCCGAGATGGGGATCGGCGTGGATTACGCCGTAACGGTAGAACGGCAGGTACCAAGCGCGGAATAGGCGTTCAGCGAGGCCATCGCGCACCGCCTGAGCCGCGTCCTTGGAGTCGAGCAGCGGCCGGCCCTCGAGCCAGGTCATCGTTAGAAGCCGGCGCGTGCAGAGGTCGGGAATGGGCGCGGCGACGTGGACGACCGGCTCATCGGCGAGCATCGCGCCATAGAGCATGAGATGCTTCAGTTCACGCTCGTAGTCGAGCTCCTCGCGCAGGCGCTCGGCGATCTCGGCCAGGACCTCGCGCGGATCGATGCCGCGTTCGTAGCGACGGTAAATGGCGAAGATGAGCTTGAGCTGGTTGAGGTCGGCCTCGACGGCGGAAGCCATGTCGGGATACTGCAGCTTGCAGGCCAGCAACTCGGCGTCGGCCGTGCTTGCTCGGTGCACCTGGCCGAGCGAGGCGGCGGCGGCCGCCTCGTGCTCGAAGCTGGTGAAGCGGTTCGGCCAGTCCGCGCCCAGCTCGGCCGCCATGCGGCGTTTGACGAACGGCCAGCCCATCGCCGGGGCATTCGATTGCAGCTGGGCCAGCTCTTCGGCGTACTCGCGCGGCAGCGCCTGGGGGATCGTCGACATGATCTGCGCCACCTTCATCAGCGGCCCCTTAAGGCCGCCGAGCGCCCGGCGCAGCTCCGCCGCGTGGCGACCCTTGTCGATGGGCAAGCCGAGATAACGCTGGCCCGCCAGCCGCGCGGCCAGACCGCCAACGGCGCTCGAGACCCGGGTGTAGCGTCTGACCCGCCCGACGAGGGTGTCGTCCTCGCTCATCGTTTGTGACTCATTGCGTGGTGCTCAGGTCGCCTCCAGGGTGTCAATGAACTCAGCAATCACGCCGAGACCGCACGACCAGAACGCCGGATCGCTGGCATCGAGGCCAAATGGCGCCAACAGCTCTCGATGGTGCAGACGCCCACCTGCCCGCAGCATCTCGAGATAGCGATCCTCAAAGTCGACCGGGTTCTCCTGGTAGGTCGCATAGAGCGTGTTCACCAGACAATCGCCAAAGGCATAGGCGTAGACATAGAACGGCGAGTGGATGAAGTGGGGGATGTAGCACCAAAAGTTGGCGTACTCGGGGTGAAACTGAATCGCCGGGCCCAAGCTCTCGGCCTGCACGTCGAGCCAAATCTCGCCGATCCGCTCGGCCAGCAACTCGCCGCCGGCGCGCTCTTCGTGCAAGCGCCGCTCGAATTCGTGGAAGGCGACCTGGCGTACCACCGTGTTCAGCATGTCCTCGACCTTGCGCGCCAACATGACGCGCCGCCGGGCCGGGTCGGTCTCGCCCTCGAGAAGGGCGCGGAATGTGAGCTGCTCGCCGAACACCGAGGCGGTCTCCGCGAGTGTCAGCGGCGTATCGGCTATGAGCGCGCCCTGGTCGGCAGCGAGCACCTGGTGAACGCCGTGGCCAAGCTCATGGGCAAGAGTCATTACGTCGCGCGACTTGCCGAGATAGTTGAGCAGAAGGTAGGGATGGGCGCTCGGAACCGTCGGGTGGGCGAAGGCGCCCGGCGCCTTGCCGGGCCGCATTGGGGCGTCGATCCACGGTTGCTCGAAGAAACGTCGGCCGACCTCGGCCAAGGTAGGCGAGAAGCGCTGGTAGGCGTCGAGAACGATGTCGCGAGCCTCGCTCCACGCGAACACGCGGTCGTCGGCGTCAGGCGGTGGCGCGTTGCGGTCCCAATAATCGAGCACATCGCTGCCAAACCAGCGCGCCTTCAGTGCGTAGTAGCGATGCGACAGGCGCGGGTAAGCCTCACGGACCGCGCCGACTAGCGCCGCGACGACCTCGGGCTCGACCCGGTTGGCGAGGTGGCGTGGCGACTGGGCGCTGGGGTAGCCGCGATAACGATCCTCGATCGCCTTGTCCTTAGCGAGAGTGTTGGTGATCAGGGCGAACAGGTGGATGTTGTCGGCGAACACCTGGCCGATGCCCTTGGCCGCCGCGCGGCGCCTGCCGCCGTCCGCATCGGAGAGCCGGTGCAGCGCCTCCTCAAGGGGGAGCGCCGAACTATCGATCGGGACGCGCAGGCGCGACAGCGTCTCGTCGAACAAACGTATCCAAGCGGCTGATCCCGACACTTCCTTCTCGTGGAAAATCTTCTCCGCTTGATCCGAGAGCTGATAGGGACGAAATGCGCGAACGTCGCGCAACCACGGCGCATAGTGGGCACACCGCTCGGAGGCCAGTCGCGCCTCCAGCGCCGCATCGTCCAGGCGATTCAGTTCGAGAATGAAGAACAGGATATCGGTCGATATCTCGTTCAGACGTTCGTGGGTGTTTTGGTAGAAGCGCCCGATCGTCGCGTCTCTCATGTCTCCGGCATGCAACAATTGCGCGAAACTGCCGATGCGGCCGAGGCGGTCCTGCAGGGCCTCGTAATCTGCGATAGCGGCGCCGAGCTCGTCGCCCGACAACGCCCCAATTCGGCCGATGTAGCGCCCGTTGAAGGCCTTGGCGTCGGCCGCCACAGCGGCGAGAGCCGTGCTCAGCTCATCGGAGTCGGAGCCGACGAAGAGATCGGAGAGGTCCCACTCTGGCAACACGCCGAGGGTGCCCGAGGTCGAGCTGGCCGCGCCCTCACTACCCATGATAGTCGCGGTACCACTCGACGAAGCGCGGGATCCCGACCGCCACCGACGTCGCCGGATCGAAGCCAAGTTCGCGGCGGCTGGCATCGATATCGGCGTAGGTTTCCTTGACGTCGCCAGGCGGCATCGGCTCGAGGATTCGCTCGGATTTGGCGCCCAGCGCGTCCTCCAACAACGAAACCACCCGCAGCAGCGGCTCCGAGTGGCTGTTGCCAAGGTTGAACACGCGATGCGGCCGCGTCTCGGCGGTTCGCTCGGGCGGCCGGTCGAGCGCCGCCAGAATCCCGTCGACGATGTCGTCGATGTAGGTGAAGTCGCGCATCATGTCGCCATGGTTGAACAGCTGGATCGGCTCGCCGGCCAGAATCGCCTTGGTGAAAATGTAGATGGCCATGTCCGGCCGGCCCCAGGGCCCATAAACCGTGAAGAAGCGCAGGCCGGTTTGGGGGATTCCATAGAGGTGGCTGTAGCACTCGCTCATCAACTCGTCGGTCTTTTTTGTCGCGGCGTAGAGCGAGATCGGTGAATCGACCCGATCGGCGACGGAAAACGGTATCTTGGCATTGCCGCCATAAACTGAGCTCGAGCTCGCGTAGACCAAATGTTCGAAGTTCTCGAGCCCCCGGCTCAGTTCGAGCATCACCAGGTGGCCGACGACGTTGGCCTCGATGTAGGCGAACGGGTGGGTGAGCGAGTGGCGCACCCCGGCCTGAGCCGCCAGGTGTACGATGCGGCGAATCCCGCCGTGGCGCCCGATCATCGCGTTCATGCCGTCGCGATCGGCGATATCAATCCGCTCGAAGACAAAGCCGCGCTGCGCCTCGAGCTGGCCGAGCCGCGCGCGCTTAAGCGCGACGTCGTAATAATAGTTCAAATTGTCGAGCCCAACCACCTCCTCGTCACGCGCCAGCAGCGCCCGACAAACGTGATAGCCGATGAACCCGGCAGCGCCGGTAACAAGCACAGTCATTCTGAAAATGTCCGAGGCAATTACCCAGGGAGCGCGCCGCGGCACCTTAGACCGCAGCGGTGCGAAAATCATCCCTGACCGCATTGGCAAACTCGACGCGCCGCGCGCCTTCTTCACCTATAATGCCGGCGCTCGGCCCGTGACGTGATCGCCTGGCCTTATCGGTCGGTCGCACCTACATAACGGACACCGCGAGCGGTATGTCCGTGCAGCGAGGAAGGAAGGAATGGCGCTCGCCGCCGTCAGTCTCGACGACAAATACGCGGCCGACTCCGGGCGCGTATACATCGGCGGCAACCAGGCGCTGGTGCGCCTCGCTATCATGCAGCGCCAGCGCGACGTCGCAGCTGGCCTGAACACCGCGTGCTTCATCTCCGGCTATCGTGGCTCGCCGCTCGGAGGGCTGGACCAGGCGTTATGGCAGGCACGCCGCTTTCTCGATGAGCACCACATTCGCTTCGAGCCTGGCGTCAACGAGGACCTCGCCGCGACTGCGGTGTGGGGCAGCCAGCAGACCGAATTGTTTCCCGGCGCGCGCTATGACGGCGTGTTTAGCATGTGGTACGGCAAGGGACCCGGCGTCGATCGCAGCGGCGATGTGTTCAGGCACGCGAACATGGCCGGCACCTCGGCCCGCGGTGGCGTCCTGGCGCTGGCCGGCGACGACCATGGCGCGGCGTCATCGACCACCGCACACCAAAGTGAATACGCCTTCATGTCGGCGATGATGCCGGTGCTGCATCCTGCCAGCGTGCAGGAAATTGTCGACTACGGGCTGCTGGGCTTCGCCATGTCCCGCTATGCGGGGCTCTGGGTTGGTCACAAGCTGGTCAGCCAAACGGTCGAGAGCTCAGCCTCCATCGACATTGATCCGGGGCGCATTGCGATCACCCTGCCCGACGATTTTGAGATGCCGGCCGGCGGCCTTCACATCCGCTGGCCCGACGACCGTCTGGTCCAGGAAGAGCGCTTGATGGAGCACAAGCTCTATGCCGCGCTCGCGTTCGCCCGGGCCAATCCACTTGATCGCACGGTCATCGATGGCCCTCGGCCGCGCTTTGGCATCGTCACCACCGGCAAGTCCTATCTCGACGTTCGTCAAGCACTCGAGGACCTCGGCATCGACGATGCCCTGGCCGCTGAGATCGGCTTGCGCGTCTACAAGGTCGGCATGGTATGGCCGCTCGAGCGCGAAGGCGTACGCCGCTTTGGCGAGGGGCTCGAAGAGGTGCTGGTCGTCGAGGAAAAGCGCGCGTTGATCGAGAACCAACTCAAGGAACAGCTCTACAACTGGAAGCAGACCGCGCGGCCGCGCGTGGTCGGCAAGTTCGACGAAAATGGGGCATGGCTCGTGCCATCCGCCGGGGAGCTGACGCCGGCGCGGATCGCGCTCGTCATCGCCGGCCGCATCGAGCGTTTCTTCACCAGCGAGCGCGTGCGCCAGCGCCTCGTTTTCCTCGAAACCAAGGAAACAGCACTCGACAAGAGCCCGCCGCACCTCACGCGCACTCCCTATTTCTGCTCGGGCTGTCCGCATAACACCTCGACTCGGGTGCCCGAGGGCAGCACGGCGCTGGCCGGCATCGGCTGCCACTACATGGCGCTGTGGATGGATCGCGAGACCGAGACCTTCACCCACATGGGCGGTGAGGGCGCGAGCTGGATCGGCCTGGCGCCGTTTACCGACATGCCACACGTCTTCGTCAATCTCGGCGATGGCACCTACTACCACTCCGGCCTATTGGCGATCCGCGCCGCGGTCTCAGCCAAGGCCAACATCACCTACAAGATTCTCTACAACGATGCGGTCGCGATGACCGGCGGCCAGCCCGTCGAGGGCCAGTTGAGCGTCGCTGACATCAGCCGCCAGATTCGTGCCGAGGGTGTGGGACGCATCGTTGTAGTCACCGACGAGCCCGACAAATATCCGCCCGGTACGCCGTTCGCGCCCGGCGTCACCATTCATCACCGCGACGACCTCGACCGCGTGCAGCGCGACCTGCGCCAGGAAGAAAGAGTGACCGCGCTGATCTACGACCAGACCTGCGCCGCCGAGAAACGGCGCCGGCGCAAGCGCGGCATTTTTCCGGATCCGCCCAAGCGCGTGTTCATCAACGAGGCGGTGTGCGAGGGCTGTGGCGATTGCAGCGTCCAATCCAACTGCCTATCGGTGGAGCCGCTGGAGACCGAGTTCGGGCGCAAGCGCGTTATCAATCAGTCGAGCTGCAACAAGGACTATTCGTGCGTAAAGGGCTTTTGCCCGAGCTTCGTCACCGTGCATGGCGGCGGCCCGCGCAAGCCGGCGGCGCGGCCGGCGGCGGCCGACGAGGACCCAGCGCACGGTCTGCCATCGCCAAACCCGCCACCGGTGCACGAGCCCTACAATATCCTGATCACCGGCATTGGCGGCACCGGCATCGTGACGATCGGCCAGATTCTGGGGATGGCGGCACATATAGAAGGCAAGGGCTGCTCCGTGCTCGACTTCACTGGCCTGGCCCAAAAAGGCGGCGCTGTGCTCTCGCACATTCGCATCGCCGCCGATCACGACCGCCTCCATGCCACCAGCATCGCCGCCGGTGGAGCCAACGCGCTGATCGGTTGCGACATGGTGGTAGCCGCTGGATTCGAGGCCCTGGCCAAGACCGAGCCGGGCCGGACCCACGCCGTGGTCAACCGGCGGCTAACCCCGACCGCCGCCTTCACCCTTGACCCCGACACGCGGTTCGGCGAGGACGACCTCAAGCGGCGGATCGCCGAGGCGACCGACCAGGCCGAGTTCGTCGAAGCCACCGAACTGGCGACCGCGCTCATGGGCGATGCCATCGCCGCCAACATGTTCATGCTCGGATACGCCGTCCAGCGCGACCTCGTCCCGGTCAGTCTGGAAGCACTGGAGCGGGCCATCGAACTGAACGGCGTAACGGTGCCAGCCAATCTGCGCACACTCGCTTGGGGGCGCCGCGCGGCCCATGACATCGAGGCGGTTCGTCGCGCTGCGCGCGGGCCGGCTGAGCCCGCCAACCAGGATGGCGCAGTCCCGCCCAGCCTTGAACGGACCGTGGCGCTCCGAGTCGAGGAACTCACCGCCTACCAGAGCGCCGCGTATGCCGAGCGCTACCGGCGGCTGGTGCGGTCCACGCAAGCGCTCGAATGCGACTGCGCGCCCGGCATGAGCGGCCTCGCCGAAGCGGTCGCCCGGTACTACTACAAGCTGCTCGCCTACAAGGATGAATACGAAGTAGCGCGGCTCTACACCGACGGGCGCTTTCTCGCCAAGTTGCATCGACAATTCGAGGGCGGCTTCAAGCTGCGCTTCCACCTCGCGCCTCCCCTGATTGCCGAGCGCGACCCCGACACAGGAGCTTTCAAGAAACGCGAGTTTGGCGCTTGGGTGCTGCCGCTGATGCGCGTTATGGCCCGGCTCAAGGGCGTGCGCGGCACGGCCTTCGACATCTTCGGATACACGGCCGAGCGGCGCCTAGAGCGTCAGCTGATCGTCGACTACGAGCGAACCATGGCGGCGATAGAGACCAACCTGAACGCTGACAATCATGCGCTCGCCGTCGAGATCGCGTCCGTGCCCGAGCACATCCGAGGCTTCGGCCACGTCAAGGAACGCCATCTGAAGCAAGCGCGCGCGCGTGAAACCGAACTGTTGACCGCTTTCAATAGTCCAACACCGCGCGCGACCGCGGCCGAATAACGCAACGAAACGGCGCGCCAGCTAGCACAACAGGGAGACTACCCATGGCCGAGAGCGGAGCCGCCATCATCGTCGGCGTCGGACCGGGGCTCGGGGCGTCGCTCGGGCGTCGTTTCGCGGCCGCCGGTTTCACGGTCGCGATAGCGTCGCGCACCAAGGACAAGGTCGAACGCATCGCGGCCGGCATCGACGGCGCCCAGGGCTACACCGTCGATGCCATAGACGAGGGCGCGGTCGGTGGGCTGTTCGATACTGTCGAGGCGGAGCTCGGTCCGGTCGAGGTCTGCATCTTCAACGCAAGCGGCCGAGTCCGTGCGAGTTTCCTTGACATCGACACCGAAGAGTTCGTGGCAGCCTGGAAGAGCTCGTGCCTGGGCGGCTTCGTGGTGGGACGCGAAGCGGCACGACGGATGCTGCCGCGCGGGCACGGCACAATCATGTTGACCGGTGCGACCGCGAGCATCAAAGGCTTCGCCCTTTCAGCCGGTTTTGCGACCGGCAAATTCGGGCTACGCGGCATGGCCCAGAGCATGGCCCGCGAGCTGCACCCCCAGGGCATCCACGTCGCGCACGTGGTGGTCGATGGCGGCATCGGCCGCGACGACGGTGGGGCGCGCCTCGACCCTGACGCGATCGCCGAGGCTTATTATCAACTACACCGCCAACCGCGCAGCATCTGGGCCCAAGAGATCGAACTCCGGCCCTGGGTCGAGAAGTTCTAGACGCCCCCTTCGTTGCGTCGAGCGCGCGCCGCGCGCCTAGCGCAATTGGCGGACGCGCCGCCATTTGATATGGTGCGCGGTGCTCATGAGGAGCGGACGAGCGCGGGGCGAGAGCAGAGGTGCCAATGAGCCAGATGGACATTACCGAGCAGCGGCGGATGTGGCGGACCTTCGGGCGCATGACGTTCACCACCGTGATCCTGATCTCAGCCCTTATGGTCCTGCTGGCCCTGATATTTCTCTAGGCCGCGTTATCAATCGCCGACTGTGGCAACGCGCCGCCGACCCCACGTAGCGCGCCGCACTCACGTAAGATTGATGCCTCGTCGCTCGCGGCTCGCTCGCCGGCGGCGCGAGTGGTTACGGTCGCAGCCCCCTCGACGCCCCTACGCCCATCCCATTCACTGCCCCACCCAGGCGCCATGAAAATCGGTGTTCCCAAGGAGCGACGCGAGTTTGAACGGCGCGTCGCCGTGACGCCCGAAACGGCCGCGCGTTTCGTCGCCATGGGTTTCGAGGTCGTCGTCGAACGGGACGCCGGCACGGGCGCGGCCTTCCCCGACGAGGCCTACATCGAGGCCGGCGCCATCGTGGTCGCCGATGAAGCGGCCGCGCTCGGTGAAGCCGATATCGTCCTCAAGGTCCAGAGGCCCGGGAGCGACGATGAGCTTGGGATGATCAAGCCGGGCGCGGCGCTGATCGGTCTTCTGGACCCGACCGTCGATCGCCAGTACTTCGCCGCCTGCGCGCGGGCGCGAATCGACACGATGGCGCTCGAGTACCTGCCCCGAATCAGCCGTGCGCAATCGATGGACGCGCTTTCCTCGCAAAGCAATCTTGCGGGTTATAAGGCGGTGTTGGACGCCGCGGCGGAGTTCGGCCGCGCCTTCCCGATGATGATGACCGCGGCCGGCACCGTGGCGCCGGCGCGGGTTTTTGTCCTCGGCGCCGGCGTCGCTGGCCTACAAGCAATTGCCACGGCGCGCCGCCTTGGCGCTATCGTCTCGTCTTTCGACGTGCGACCGGAGGTGCAGGAACAGATCGAGAGCCTGGGCGCGCGGTTCGTGGCGGTGTCGACTGAAGGCCACGGTGCGGCTGCGGCCGACAGCGGGTACGCGCGAGAGATGTCGTCGGACTTCCAGAAGCGCCAGGCCGAGGTCACGCACCAGACCCTGAAAACCCAAGACATCGTTATATGCACGGCGCTCATCCCGGGCCGCCCGGCGCCCGTGCTGGTGGCCAAGGAGATGGTGAGAGACATGAAGCCCGGGTCGGTGATCGTCGATCTCGCGGTTGAGAGTGGCGGTAACTGCGCGCTGTCACGGCCTGGCGAGGTGGTGCGCGCCCACCGTGTCAGCATTGTCGGACACCGCAACGTACCGAGTCGGATCGCGGTTGACGCGAGCGCGCTCTATGCCAAGAACCTGTTGAACCTGCTGACCGCGTTGTACGACGCGGAGAGTGGGTCGCTGAAGATCGATAGGGACGACGAAATCGTCAACGGGATACTGCTGACCCACGACGGCACCATCGTCCATCCTAGCCTCACGGATCAATGCGGAGCGAGCGAGTGACCATGGAATTCGGTGTAGTTGACCCCTTCATCTTTCGGCTTACCATCTTCGTACTGGCCATTTTCATCGGCTACTACGTGGTGTGGAGCGTGACGCCTGCCTTGCACACGCCGTTGATGTCGGTGACCAACGCCATCTCCAGCGTGATTATCGTCGGCGCCTTAATCGCGGCGGGCCCCGAGGAGATTACCTTCTCTAAGATTCTCGGTTTCGCCGCGTTGACGCTGGCGGCCATCAACATCTTCGGTGGATTCACCGTCACCCAGCGCATGCTGACGATGTATAGACCCAAGCGGTAGCGCCGCATGTCGGCCAACCTGTCCGCCATCGCCTACCTGATCGCGGCGATCTGCTTCGTGATGGCCCTGCGGGGCCTGAGCTCACCGGCGACTGCACGGCGAGGCAACGCCTTCGCCATCGCCGGGATGGTCATCGCAGTGCTGACGACGATCGCCAACCCCCAGGTCATCGGCTACGACCTGATCATCCTCGGGTTGGTAGTCGGCGGCGCGATCGGCGCCCTCATCGCCCTGCGCATCCCAATGACCGCGATGCCACAACTGGTGGCCGCCTTCCACAGCCTGGTCGGCATGGCCGCCGTGCTGGTCGCGGCGGCAGCGCTGTATGCGCCCGAGGCGTACGGAATCGGCACTGCCGGGGACATTAAGGTCGCGAGCCTCGTCGAGATGACGATCGGTCTCGTGATCGGCGCCATCACCTTCTCGGGCTCGGTGGTCGCCTTCGCAAAATTGCAGGGACTGGTCGGTGGATCGCCGGTGGTGTTCTTCGGTCAACACGCGGTCAACCTGATGCTCGGCCTGATGATTGTGGCCGTCGCGATCTACTTCTGCGCCTCGCAATCGACCGATGCGTTCTGGGTTGTCACCGCGCTCGCGTTTCTGATTGGCGTGCTGATCATCATTCCGATCGGCGGCGCTGACATGCCGGTCGTCATCTCGATGCTCAACTCGTACTCCGGCTGGGCCGCCGCCGGCATCGGCTTCACCCTCGAGAACACAGCCCTAATCGTGACCGGCGCGTTGGTCGGCTCATCGGGCGCTATTCTGAGCTACATCATGTGCCGGGCAATGAATCGCTCGTTCTTCAGCGTCATCCTGGGTGGCTTCGGTAGCGACGCCGGCGCAAGCACGATCGGGATCGGCGACAAAAACGTCAAGCCAGGCAGCGCCGTCGATGCCGCTTTTATCATGAAGAACGCCGAATCCGTGATCATCATCCCCGGTTATGGCCTGGCCGTGGCCCAGGCCCAGCATGCGGTGCGCGAGATGGCTGATCTGCTGAGCGCGGCCGGGGTGCGCGTGCGCTATGCCGTGCATCCGGTTGCGGGACGGATGCCGGGACACATGAACGTGCTGCTGGCCGAAGCCAACGTGTCCTACAACGAGGTGTTCGAGCTCGACGAGATCAACAACGACTTCGCGACCACCGATGTCGCTTTCGTCATCGGCGCCAACGACGTCACCAACCCGGCGGCCAAGCGCGATCCCCAGAGTCCGATCGCCGGAATGCCGATCCTCGATGTCGAGAACGCGCGCACGGTCCTGTTCGTGAAGCGAAGCCTGTCGCCGGGCTACGCCGGGATTGACAACGAGGTGTTCTACCAGGATTCGACGATGATGCTATTCGGCGATGCCAAGCAGATGACCGAGGACATCGTCAAGGCGTTGTAGGTTGGCGCCTGAGAGGCCCGAAGCAGCGTCTCGCCGCATGGCAAACCCCGGTTCCGACCCGCGGCCGGTGAGGTGTGCTGGACGGCAGGAGCGCCGGGCGCCGGCGGCTAGACTTCTTTCTGGGCGCGCTTGCGGGCGAGTTTACGGGCGCGGCGGACCGCCTCGGCGCGTTCCCGAGCCCGCTTTTCCGAGGGCTTCTCGTAGTAGTTGCGGAGTTTCATCTCGCGGAAGATACCTTCGCGCTGCATCTTTTTCTTGAGGACCTTCAGCGCTTGATCGACGTTGTTGTCACGTACGATGACTTGCAAGTGTGTGACTCGCTCCTTCCTCAGCGGAATATTGTTAGGTCGGTGGAGGTCAGGTGTTAGCACAACGGCCGGCTACTGTGAAGGCCACGGCCGTTGGCTAGCCGATCCCGCACGCCCAATCCGGCCCTTGCCGTCATCGCGCCGACACGTATATTGGCGCCATGGCCATCCTCAAAATAGCCCGCATGGGCCACCCCGTACTGCGTGTCCGCGCCGAGGAGATCGACGATCCTATGGCGCCGGAAGTGCAGCGCCTGGTGCCGCACATGCTCGAAACCATGGTCGATGCTGACGGGCTGGGACTGGCAGCGCCGCAGATATATGTTTCCAAGCGGTTAGTAATTTTCTCGATCTCCGCCGACCGCGCCGATGAATTCGGCGGCGAAGTGGTGCCGATGTCGGTGCTGATCAATCCCATGATCGAACCCTTGAGCGACGAGATGGTGACAGGCTGGGAGGGCTGCCTCTCGGTGCCGGGCCTGCGCGGCCAAGTGGCGCGCCACACCCACGTCGGATATCGCGGCCTGTCGCTAAAGGGCAAGCCGATCGAACGCGAGGCCAAGGGCTGGCACGCGCGGGTCGTCCAGCATGAGTTCGACCACCTCGACGGCATCCTTTACCCGCAGCGCATGGATGATCTCGGCGAGCTGGTGTTCGAGAGCGAAATCAAACATCTGATCGAGGACCCGGAGGAACGGACCGCGGTCGAGCATGCCGATTGAAGAACTGAGACGGCGGCTGCTGGCGGCAGCGCTGCCGCACGTGCCGTTTGACGGCTGGAGCCGGCAGTGCCTGGGCGCCGCGGCGCGCGATGCCGGCCTTTCGGCAGCGCAAGCGCGGATCGCCTTCCCCCGAGGTGCGGCCGATCTCGTCGATTTTCACGCCCGCCAGGGCGACCGGCGGATGGAGGCTGGGCTCGCCACTCGCGACTTCGGTGCGTTGCGGATTCGCGAGCACATCGCGGCCGCGGTGCGGCTGCGGCTCGAAACCGCCGACGGAGGCCGGGAGGCGGCGCGCCGGCTGCTGGCTTTGGCCGCAACGCCTGGCCACGCGGCCTGGGCCGCACGAGCGCTCTATCGCACCGTCGACGCCATCTGGTATGCGATCGGCGATGACTCCACCGATGTAAATTTCTACACCAAGCGGGCGTTGTTAGCCGGGGTGTACGCCGCGACCCTGCTGGTCTGGCTCAACGACGAGAGTGAAGATTCGGCGTTGACCTGGGCCTTTCTCGACCGGCGCATCGAGGACGTGATGCGCATTCAGAAGGCGCGCGGCCGGCTTGAGCGGGCCGTCGGCCGGCTGCCCTCGCCGTTTCGCCTACTCGGTACCATGGCGCCGCCCCGCCCCGCCGGCTGAGCCCGGCTAACTCGTATCCGTGGGCTCCTCGGGCAGCGACGCGTTGCGGCGCTCACGCCACGCCTGGAGCGCCGCCGCGACCTCGTCGTCGCCAAGCGCCAGCACGGCAGCGGCAAGCAGGCCGGCGTTGACCGCGCCGGCGGCGCCGATCGCCAGCGTGCCCACCGGCACGCCACGCGGCATCTGAACCATCGAGAGCAGGCTGTCGAGACCGCCCAAGGTCTGAGTCTGGATCGGCACCCCGAACACCGGCAGCGTCGTCAGCGCCGCGACCATGCCGGGCAGCGCCGCCGCCCCACCGGCGCCCGCGATCAGCACCCGAAGGCCGTTCTCGCGCGCCGCGCCCGCGTACTCGGCCAGGCGGTCGGGACGGCGGTGGGCCGAGATGATGCAGCTTTCGTGAGCGATGCCGAGCTCTGTGAGCACCTCGCCCGCCTGACGCATGGTGGCCCAGTCGCTCTGACTGCCCATGAGAACGCCGACCCGTGGTATCGCCATCGCCATCTCGTTTCCCCCTAACTAAACGCCGGATTATACGCGCCCAGATGCGCCAATGCATATCTGGGGACGCGCATCGGTGCGCCGTGTGCGTGCATCTCACGGCGCTGTCACGTATGTTGAGCCCCATGCCCTCGACCACTCCCGTCGCGCGCGACGGCTAGGCCGGCGGACCATGGCGGTCAGTGAAACGCCCAAAGCCGCGCGTGCACCGCGCTTACGCCGCTCGGGGGCTGCGCGCAAGGCCCGCCGCACCGACGAACCCGACACAGCGGCCACCGAGGCACGGTCGGCGGAGGTGCGCGAAATCGCCGACTCGGTGTCGGTGATGGGAATTCCCGAGAACGAGCTAACGCCCAGGGTACGCGCCGCGTTGGTCGCACTGATGGCCGAAGTCGAAGGCATGCGCAAGGAAGCGGAACGGACGCGCGAGCGGCTCGCCATCCTCGAGCGCCTTGCCGATCAGGACCCGTTGGCGCCGCTCGCCAACCGCCGCTCCTTCGTCCGCGAGCTCGCGCGCTATATCTCGGTGACCGAACGCTACGAGACACCCAACAGTGTCGTCTACTTCGACCTCAACTGCCTTAAGGGCATCAATGACACCCATGGCCATAACGCCGGCGACGCGGCGCTGCTGCGGATCGCCACTGTCCTCCTTGAAAGGGTCCGCGACTCGGATGTGGTCGGCCGCCTCGGGGGCGACGAGTTCGCGGTCATCCTCGCGCAAAGCGACCTGCCGGCGGCGCTCGACAAGGCGGAGGCCCTGGCAAGCGCGATCAGCGCCGTGCCGTTTGAGTGGGAAGGCCAACCGATTCCACTCACCGTCGCCTACGGGGTCTATACATTCAAACCCGGCGAATCGGTCGACGACGCCCTGGCCGCCGCCGACCGCGCGATGTACGCCAACAAACAGAACGCTCGCGGCGGCGAGGGCTAACGCCGGCGGCCGGCCGCGCAGCTGGCAATCGATCAGTCCGACCGCATATAAGTAGGCATGCGCGCCGAGAGCATGTTGCCCCCCGATCCGGCCAAGCCGGTCGCTTACTACAAGGACGGCGGCAAGAGCGAGGGCGGCGTCCCCTTCAAGCTGGTATCCGACTACCAAGCATCCGGCGATCAACCGCAGGCTATCAAGGAGCTGTCGGAGGGATTGCGCCAGGGGGAGCGCAATCAGGTGCTACTCGGCGTGACGGGCTCGGGCAAGACCTTCACCATGGCGCACGTGATCGCGGGCGCCCAGCGGCCGACCCTGATCCTCGCCCCCAACAAGACACTGGCGGCGCAGCTCTACGGCGAGATGAAGAGTTTCTTCCCCGACAATTCGGTCGAGTACTTCGTCTCCTACTACGACTACTACCAGCCCGAAGCCTACGTGCCGCGCAGCGATACCTATATCGAGAAAGACTCTGCCATCAACGAGCAGATCGATCGCATGCGCCACTCGGCGACTCGGGCGGTGCTGGAGCGCGACGACGTCATCATCATTGCCTCGGTCTCGTGCATCTATGGCATCGGCGCCGCCGAGACCTACCAAGACATGGCGATCCCGTTGCATATCGGCCAGCGCATCGATCGCCGGGAAATTCTTAAACGGCTGATTGAGATCCAGTATCGGCGCAACGACACTGCCTTCCAGCGTGGAGCGCTGAGGGTGCGCGGCGACACCGTCGAGATCTTTCCTTCGCACCTTGAGGATCGCGCCTGGCGGCTGTCGTTGTTTGGCGACGAAATCGAGGCCATCACCGAGTTCGACCCCTTGACCGGAGAGCGCAGCGCCGAACTCAACTCGGTCAAGATCTACGCCAACAGCCACTACGTGACGCCGCGGCCGACGCTGCGCCAGGCAGTCAAACGGATCAAGCTGGAGCTGGCCGCGCGGATCGAGGAGTTCAACGCCCAGGACAAGCTGCTGGAGGCCCAGCGTCTCGAACAGCGCACCCTGTTCGATATCGAGATGATGGAGGCGACCGGGTCTTGCGCGGGAATCGAGAACTACTCGCGCTTTCTCACGGGCCGCGAGGCCGGCGAGCCGCCGCCGACCCTGTTCGAATACCTGCCGGAGGGCGCGCTGGTGTTCGTCGACGAGAGCCATGTGACAGTGCCGCAGCTCGGCGGCATGTTTCGCGGCGACTTCAACCGCAAGTCGACCCTGGCCGAGTTCGGCTTCCGGCTGCCCTCGTGCGTCGATAACCGGCCACTCAAGTTCGAGGAGTGGGACGCGATGCGCGCGCAGACCCTGTTCGTGTCGGCGACGCCCGGGCCGTGGGAATTGGAGCGGACCCGCGGCGTCGTGGTCGAACAACTCATCCGGCCGACCGGCCTGATCGATCCGGTCTGCATCGTGCGCCCCGTCGAGACCCAGGTCGACAATCTGATCGGCGAGTGCCGAGCTGTGGCGGCCAACGGCCAGCGCGTGCTGGTCACGACTCTGACCAAGCGTATGGCCGAGGATTTGACCGAGTATATCCACGAGGCCGGGATTCGGGTGCGCTATCTACACTCCGACATCGACACCATCGAGCGCATCGAGCTGATCCGCGACCTCAGGCTCGGGGCCTATGACGTGTTGATTGGCATCAACCTGTTGCGCGAGGGGCTCGACATTCCGGAGTGCGGGCTGGTGGCTATTCTGGACGCCGACAAGGAGGGCTTTCTGCGCTCGCGCACCTCATTGATCCAGACTATCGGCCGAGCCGCGCGCAACGTCGAGGGCCGCGTGATTCTGTATGCCGACCGCTTGACCAACAGCCTTGAGGGCGCGATCGGCGAGACCAATCGCCGCCGCGAAAAGCAACAGGCCTTCAACGTCGCCAACGGTATCACCCCGGAATCGATCCGCAAGTCGATCGGCGACGTTCTCGACGGGGTCTGGGAGAGCGACTACGTGACGGTCGGGACGGGCGACGACGAGGTCGCCCATCTCGTGGGCGCCAACCTCGAAGCTCATCTTACGGGCCTCGAGAAGCGCATGCTCGAACATGCGTCCAACCTTGAGTTCGAGGATGCCGCCCGACTGCGCGACGAAATGAAGCGGCTAAGGAGCACCGATCTTGGCATCGTCGAGCCCGACGGCCGGCGCCGCGCCAAAAGGCGACACGAGCCGCGCTCGTCAGCCGGCCGCCCGGGAACGCGGCAGCGCCGAGGCAAGACGCTCAAGCCGCTTCCTCAATGAATCAGTGCACCAGTGTGTAAAAGCTGAGACCTGATCTGACAGTCAGGCAGACCACTCGGTGGAGGCTGGTCAGTCTTTGGTTGGTTCTCGTCTCAACTCCAAGGAAAGGGACTGTTGGAAACCGGCATCATCTGCCCTTCTAAGAAGCGCGACATTCGGAATGGCTCCAACAGTGCACTTGGCGACCCCATCACTTCGCCGGCGACAAGCGCACCCACGCCGATCATTTTGAAACCATGATTCGAATCGGCGATAATGTAGGTGTTGTCGTGAAATCTATCGAAGACCGGGAAATTATCAGGCGTAAAGCAGCCGATTCCGCCTGATGGTTCTTTCTTATATTGAGCTATCTTTCCCGAGAAGCGGGTCTGACAAAACGCCAACCCGGAACACCACATGTGAGCGAATTCGTCACCGACCACGAAATCAGGTGACTCTGGCCCGTAGGGATCGACGGCGACATCGTCTGGGTCGGCTGCCACCTCGTACGGCATTGCGCCGCCCTGGATGCCACCGAAGTTGAGATCGGGCTTGTAGTAGATTCCCCAAAGCTCGTTGGTGATGATGCTGCCGTCGACGTCCGAGGTAAGCGGCGTATCCGAGTCGAGATGAATGACCGGAGACGCGCCTCCGTCGTTGGTCCTTTGCAGGCCCGGATCGACTCCCAAGGTGCCTTCTTGCAGGCTCCAGTATTTCCACATGGGAACATTATCGTGCAAGGTGCCGTCGGCGTCCTTGATCCCAATAGTCCGGGGTAGACCCAGCATGTCCCAGATACTCTTGATCCAGGGTCCCACCGCGACAATAACGTGATCGGCTTCGATCGCGCCCCGATTGGTTTCGACGGCCGTTACGGCCCCGCCCGTCACACGGAAGCCTGAAACCGAGACACCAGACATGATGCGGGCACCGGCGGCCTCGGCCTTGCGAGCCAGTCCGTGGATAGCGGCAGCGTTATTGGCGTAACCACCCTTCGTTTCGTGAAGGACGGACGTGACGCCTTCGGCTCGCCAATCGTCGAACAGGTCCCGCATGTAAGCTTTACATTTTTTAGCTCCGTCGATGAATCTTGAGTGGTAGCCGATGGCGTTCTGTTCCTGGGCGATCGTCGCGACGTCTTCGAACATGCACTGTGGGCTAACTTGCATATAGCCGACCGAGTGGTAGCTAAAAGCCGCGGGGTCGCTCTCCCAGACGGTAACGCTGTGAGCCATAAGTTCACGCATGGCGGATTGGGAATAGTTGTTGCGTACGACACCGCATGCAATTCCGCTGGCGCCGGCGGCTACACCGGTCTTGTCGACAATGAGAATATCGGCAGTCGCGCCATCGGATTGTGGTGTTTCACCCCGCGCCTTAAGCGCCTGCCCCAAGTGCCAGGCTGTGCTGAGGCCATGAATTCCGGCACCAATAATTAAATATTTAGCATGGGTGGGGAAGGCCATGGGCGGTCTCCTCGAATTAAAGGGATAGCCGACATTTTACTCGGTGTTGCAAGTCGTTATGTCGCGGACGCCGCAAGATTCTTTATCGTAAGACCAGGGTTAACCCTCTGCTGCTGACGCGAATTCGGTCGAATCATTGGCCGCCATAGAAAACTCTCGATCGTGCCTTAATGCCGGTATCATGCGGCGAGCATCGCGGACGCAGGACGGATCGATTTCCGCCAGGATTATTCCAGGTCCTTCACCCCCATCCGCCAAAATCCGACCCCAAGGATCGACGATTAGGGAGTGGCCATAACTTTCCGCTTCGCCATGGGTACCGTATTGGCAGGCGGCAAACACGTAGCTCCCTGTTTCGATTGCTCGGGCTCGCAAGAGCACATGCCAATGCGCTTCGCCGGTGGTCTTGGCAAATGCCGCCGGAACAATCATGAAGTCAGCTCCCGCATGCGCGAGCGCCCTATAAAGATAGGCGAAACGCAGGTCGTAACACACCGACAATCCTAGCGTTCCCCACGGCGAATTAGCGACGACGGATAATTCGCCTGGATCGACTGTTTCCGACTCCCGATAGCACTCTCCATTCAACAAATCGATATCGAAAAGGTGGATCTTATCGTAATGCGCTACCATCGTACCGTACCCATCAATCACGTAGGCACGGTTGCGGATGCTTCCTGTCGCAGAACGGCTAGCGATAGAACCCATTTGAATCCACACGCCTAGTTCCTTGGCGAGATCTTGAAACAAAGGAACCGCTGGATGGCGCTCATCGGGTAGAGCGCCGACTTCGAATACGCCGTCGCGTACGTCCAGGCATGAAAAGAATTCAGGTAAGCAAACAAGCGCGGCACCCTTTCCCGCCGCGGCGCGGACAAGGGACTCGATATTAACGAGGTTGCTTCGCATGTCGGGGCCAGCGCAGTTTTGCACGCAGGCAACGGTAAAATTCTCACTCATCTTATTGGCTCCGCTGGCCTCACAGGCCGCCGTCAACGGCACGCATGGGTTACGGCGCCGTTGGATCGTGAACGATACCCGGGCTTTGGGCGTTTGCAAGCGTCAAGACCGTGTCTTCCACAGCAAACCTTATCCTCTACAGTCTTGTAGCGTCACGCTGCCACGAATACGATTATACGATACGGTGGTTGGGAAGATCGAGGACATGAATTCTCTCACAATCGATACGCCTTCGAGGGCGCGCGAGCCAGGACTGTGGCGGTCGGATCCGTACCTGGAACGCTACCGTGTGGCGGGGGGCGGCGCCGCAATCGTCGCCCTCCAGCCCGGTGATGAACTCACGGTGGTCGACCCGGAAGGGCGACAGGTCGCCGAGGTCGTGCCGTTTGGTCCCGATGGTCGACCCGATCCCATGTCATTGACGGATGAGAGGACCCGCCCTGCGAACGGTCTACGAGCAATATTGGGCGCTGAGAAATCCAGTTCGTTGCAGGTGAAGGCAGGACTCGAACGGCGTGGCATCGACCTCGCCGCGGCCCAGGCGATTACGTTGTTCGCACCTGATTCACTCGCGGGCGAAGAAGCTCATTTTGTCGCGGCGCGGAAAGTCACGTGCGCGATCTGTGCCCTTGGATCTGCGATGCTGGTTAGCAGCCAGAACCCGCCGACCGCGCTCGTGGCGTGGATACGTCGGTCCGATCGGTGGGAGCTTACCGAACCGGCACTGCCTGAGCCATTGGCTGATCCGCGACTCGATTTTCGCATCGCCAAATGTACTGCCCAAGGCTACGAAGTAAGGGAGGGCGAGTACGTTCAGATTATCGATGTCGCCGGCCGAGAGTGTTCCGACTTCTTGGCCTTCGATCGACGCCTGCTCGGTGAAGGACTGGAGCGCGGCCTGGACACGACAGTCACGCGGACGCTGATGGGAGCTGCGTATCCCGGCCCAGGGCTGTTCTCGAAGTACTTTGATCAGGATATGCAGCCGCTGGTCGAGGTGGTGCGCGATACGGTGGGGCGTCATGACACGTTCGGCTTGGCCTGCACCTCCAAATACTACGAGAACATGGGCTATTTTGGTCACGCCAACTGCTCGGATAACCTCAGCGCGGCGCTCGCGGACTACCCGATAGCTTCGCGGCGCGCCTGGCCTGCGATCAATTTCTTTTATAACACCGGGATCGACGACGATAACGTGCTCTACTTGGACGAGCCCTGGTCCCGGCCTGGCGACTACGTGTTGGTCAGGGCCCTTACAGATTTGGTTTGCGCCTCATCGGCTTGCCCGGATGACACAAGTGCAGCCAACGCGTGGAACCCAACCGACATCCACGTCCGAGTGTACGGACCCGAGAAGATTTTCTCGAAAGCGATAGATTACAGAATGACCGCAGATTCCGATCCGAAGCTAACTGAGGAAACGGGCTTTCATAGCCGCACCGCCAAGCATACCCGGAGCTTTATCGAGTACCGTGGCTACTGGCTGCCAAGCTGTTTTACCGGAAAGGGAGCCATCGACGAGTATTGGGCTTGCCGTGAAAAAGCCGTGATCATGGATCTGTCTCCGCTCAGGAAGTTCGAGGTCCTTGGGCCTGATGCTGAAGCGCTCGTGCAGTACGTGTTGACCCGCAATGCCCGAAAGCTTGCGATTGGGCAGGTGGTTTACTCGGCCATGTGCTATCCGCACGGCGGCATGTTGGACGATGGCACACTCTTCCGTCTGGGACCGGACAATTTTCGCTGGATCGGGGGCATTGACTACGACGGCGCTTGGATGCGAGAGCAGGCGGAACAACGGGGTTACAAGGTGTGGGTAAAATCATCCACCGATCAAATACACAATGTTTCCGTCCAAGGCCCTCTGAGTCGAGACATACTCAAGGATGTCGTCTGGACCCCGCCGACGCAGCCAACGGTGGGTGAGCTAGAGTGGTTCTGTTTCACAGTCGGCCGGATCGGCGACTTCAATGGCATCCCGGTTATGGTCTCGCGCACGGGGTACACCGGCGAACTCGGTTTCGAGATTTTCTGCCATCCCACTGACGCCGCCGAAGTCTGGGATGCGGTTTGGGAGGCCGGACAGCCCCACGATCTCACGCCCATGGGGCTTGACGCCCTTGACCTGGTGCGAATTGAAGCGGGACTGGTGTTCGCCGATTACGAATTCTCTGACGAGACAGACCCCTTTGAAGCGGGCATCGGTTTCACGGTACCGCTAAAAACCAAGGCGGAAGATTTCGTCGGCCGCGAGGCCTTGGTTCGACGAAAGGCGAACCCGCAGCGGAAATTAGTCGGCCTCGAACTCCGGGGGAACGAGCCCGCTAAGCATGGCGATTGCGTGCATGTCGGCCGTGCCGCCGTCGGCATCGTCACCAGCGCCATGCGTTCGCCTATTCTAAAAAAGAACATTGCGCTTTGCCGGATCGACGTCATCCACTCGCAGATCGGAACCGAAATCGAGGTCGGCAAGCTGGACGGTGGCCAGAAACGGATTCCGGCAACGGTCGTACCGATCCCCTTCTATGATCCGAAAAAGGAACGTGTCCGCGCTTAAGGTTTTACCAGCAAGTTACGGCGGTTGCCAGAAGCCAATCATAAACAGTCTTAACGGCCAGTTACGTTTGTCAGGAAGCTAGGCCAAAGAATCTCTTCTTCTCGTTTGCCCAAGTTCGTATAACTTGATCGACAGATAAACCGATGAAGGCGACACAAAGACCAAGTGTCAGTCCGTTGCCAATCCCATTTTTGTCCGACAAGGCTTTAAGAATATATTGCCCAAGATCGTCCGTGCCAATCATGGCGCCGA
>Ga0315338_1000658_pt1 | contig 66448 bp, 60 predicted proteins | sample ASW8metaG_FD_204518 | JGI IMG/M metagenome (GOLD analysis project Ga0315338, IMG submission 204518) | Ammonia-oxidizing marine archaeal communities from Monterey Bay, California, United States - ASW #8 | ecosystem: Environmental > Aquatic > Marine > Coastal | place: USA: California | collected...
TTACCATAGTAATAGCAAGGTTATTCGTATTCCAATGAAATCCAGTGGGAGGCCGAAAATCAGAATAGACAAATAAATTATCAAAAGCTTCAAAATTGACCGGTTCTTTACCAAAAAAGGTTAACCAGGGCGAATAAGGTGAAATTGGCAATCGGAAAGCAGTAAATGACTCTAATAGCGCAACAACAATTTCTATTAGAAAAATGATGCCCATTATTCGAAATAAGGCATTCATTTTGGAAAGATTACCCGCATAATAGATTACTGCTTGAGCAATGGCAATTCCACAAAAAATATAGAACATATATTTTCCTGCATATATCATATTTGGAGCCCAATAAATAGATAGGGCATACCAAAAAAACATGGCAAGAAAAAACAAATCATAATTTCCTGATCTGGTTTTTAACGAAAGTAAAAAATTAGCATTTTTAATTTGGATTAAAGAGATTACCAACAATCCAAAGAGTAAAAGGTGAAATAAATAAAAATCACCATAGCTAACGGCAATTCCAATGACTGCTGAGACAATCATTAACAGAATCAGGGTATCTACACTGAGTTTTAATGACCGGCTTACCACAATGTGTTCTGCCTTAAAATAAACAATATCAACACGATGGTTAAAGATTCAAAAATAATTAGAGATAAAGGTATGGAAAGAATCCCAAATGGTTTAATCAAAACAATAATAGATATCATCCCAACCAAGGATGCTATCGTTAATATATTTGAGTACTCGCGTTCATAATCGGCCACCATTAGCCATTGGCGACCTAAAACATGGGAAATAGCGGTGAGAGGTAAAACAACACCAAATAGCTTTAAAGTTTTTTCTGCGGCAAAAAATTCTGGACCCAATAAAACCTGAATGAGAGGGTGTGCAAAAAAATATAAACCCATGCAGAACAGAATGGCAATGGTAAGCATATACCAGAGAAATTTCTTGATCACTTTTTTTGTCTGGTCATTTTTTGTATAGCCCATGGATGCCAAGTGCGGATACAAAGCCTGACCCACGGGCCCATAAAGGGTGTTTAGAGCGCGATGAATCCGAGCGGCACCATAATAATATCCCAACTGTAAAGGGGTTACAATTGTGCTTAATATAATAATACCTAGGTTGTTGTAAATAGCAGGTAGGATTGTAATCAGAAAGCTGTATTGTGTTTTTCGGAAAATGGCCCAAACTTTTTTGAAACTACTTAGATGAAATCTGCCAATGATATTGGTCATATAGGCCAATAAATATCCACAAATAAGTACGCTTGAGAGACTATAGGCCAGCAATATAATCCAGCCATCTTGACTCGAGCGGACATAATAAAATATAATTAAAAAACCTAGGATACGAAAAACCGTTTTTGAAATGGCAATAGTTCTGATTTTTTCTATACCCTGAAAAAACCAAATGGGCGACAGGCTTTGAAAAATAGCACCAAATGACGTAATTAAAATATAATGGGGGTTATTATTGAAGACTGGAACTGCACATATTGCTAAAAAAGACAAAAACAAAGCGACAGGAATTAAAAATAATTTGAACATGAATAGTTCACCTACAAAGTCTTTCAATTCCTTGACATCATCTTTGATTCTGGCAACCTGGCGGGTGGCCATAAGCGGAAAACCAAACTCCATCAGTAGTAGGATAAAAAGACCAAAGGTTTGCGCCAACCCCACTTCCCCAAGCGCTGAAGGACCCAATACTCGGGCAATAAAGGGCAGAATTAGCAATAATAATAGATAATCGGCAAAATGGGCTAGATATAAGTAAAATGAATTTGCCACCAAAGGGTGGCGAATATTTTGTGTGAATTTTGAAACCATATTACACGTTACTAGGTTTTAAATCATGCGAAATACTTGACAATATCTTGAACAATGATTTCAGCAGCATTTCCATTACCATAAGGGCGAGCAGAAAAATCACACACGGTATTTTGTATCTGCTTAAATGTGTTAAATAGATTTTCTGGTTTGGTGAGAAAATTAACACCGGCATCAGTTAGTTCTGTCCACTCTGTTTCTTTGCGGACAGTGATACATTTTTTTCCCGTAAAAAAAGCTTCTTTTTGCAAGCCACCGCTATCTGTAATAACCAATTCCGCCCCACTCAATAAATTCAGCACAGCCAAGTAGCCTTGTGGTGAAACTAAATTAATTTCAGAATGTATTTTGTAGTGCTCCATCTGTTTTTTTGTCCGGGGGTGGAGCGGCAAGATTACTTTCAGTTCTTTATTAATCTCATCTAAACAAGCAAAAATAGATGCCAAGTTAGATTGATCGTCGGTATTCTCCGGGCGATGAATGGTCGCCAATAAGTAGGGGGCATCAGGAATCTGGAGATTAAATTCGATTTCTTTGCTCTTATAAAAGCGACTGAATTTGATGTAAGCATCAAACATGACATCTCCAGATTTGATAACACCATTTTGGATTCCTTCACTCTTTAGAACGTTAAAGGCATTTTCCGTAGGGCAAAATAGCAAGGTAGAAAGGTGATCGGTTAAAATTCGGTTGATCTCTTCGGGCATTGTTCTGTTATAGCTACGGAGCCCTGCTTCTACATGAAATACAGGTATGTCTAACTTGGCTGCGGCCAGACCACCGGCAAGTGTGGAATTGGTATCACCGTAGACTAGAACACCAACAGGTTTTTCTTTAAGCAAAATAGGTTCAATATTTTCAATCATTTTTGCTGTCATTAAGCCGTGACTCAATTTATTGATGTCTAAGTTGTAGTGCGGCTCAGGAAGACCCATTTGGTTTAAAAAAATAGCCGACATGTTTTTATCAAAATGTTGGCCTGTATGGATGATTACCTCATTAATACTATCCTGGGTTTGGAAAAGACTTGAAACTGTAGAGGCTTTTATAAATTGGGGCCTGGCCCCTAAAATGGTAACAATTTTCAATCGTCCTCTAAACAGGTAATTGAATTGTCTTTCAATTGGAATTGGCCATCTTGACTCAATTCGTTTTGATCGAATGCCAAACGTTCTCCTTTTTTATTAACCCAGCCTACCTGTCTGCCCGGATTTCCAAGAATCAGAGCAAAATCTGGAACATTTTTGGTAATCACGGATCCAGCGCCGATGAGTGCATAGGCACCAATGGTTATGCCACAGAGAATGGTAGCATTAGCCCCAATTGATGCAGATTTTTTAACTAATGTTTTTTTATAAAACTCCCTCCCTCTTTGAGGAAATTCAGATCGGGGCAACAAAATATTTGTGAAAACCATAGATGGACCACAAAATACATAATCTTCCAGTTCTACTCCCTCGTATATAGATACATTATTCTGTATCTTGACATGATGGCCTATTTTGACATTATTTGCAACATTCACATTCTGTCCCAAGATACAATTTTCGCCAATAATAGCACCAGATTGAATATTAGAGAAATGCCAGATTTTTGTACCTCTACCTATTTCAACGTTTTTATCTATGATAGAAGTGTCATGGATAAAATAATTTGTAGATCCCATTTTTTTATTCCCTTCTAAATCTCCCCTTGAAGCGGGAGATTGGTAAGGTTTTATTTTTTTGTTTTAAGGACTCTGTTGCCATTTCAAGTATTTTGACTACATCTATACCTTCATTTAATGTTGCTTTATTTATGGACTTGCCTTGAATCACATCAATAAAGTACTTCAGTTCATTAGTCAGCGGTAAGGTTGATTCATAATCGATTATTTTTGAAGGCTTATTTTCAATCGAACACAAATCACTATTTCCATTTTTATTTTTTTCATAATAAAGCAATGGTTTGTTTTCTTTAGCATCTTCAAAATGAAGAGACCCTTTCGAACCAATAATAACCACCCTATGCTCTTTAAAAGGGTGGAGCCAACTAACATAAATATGGCCTTGGATTCCATTTGGATACTTTAAATAGGTCATGGTTGTATCATGGATATTTTTTTGGATAAAAGCTCCACCAGATGAGAGAACATCAACCGGAAATGATTCTGTAAAAAATTGAAATAGTGAAATGTCATGGGGAGCAAAACTCCAGAACACATTTTCTTCTTTACGAACTATACCCAGATTCAGACGATTACTGTAAATGTATTGAAGTTTTCCAAGCATTCCATTCTGAATCATTGTTTTAATTTTTATAATGGCTGGATGAAATAACATTAAATGTCCTACCATCAATTTGCCGTTTAAGCTTTCTACTAGAATTTGAAGGCGTTCTCCATCATTTATCGATAATGTTAAAGGTTTTTCCACAAGAACTGGTTTCTTCTGGATGAGTATCTGTTCAGTTAATTTTACATGGGTAATTGGCGGCGTGGCCACTATAAAACCATCATAATCAGTTTTAAACGCATCGTCAATAGAACTGAGACAGTTTACATTGGGATATAATTCAATCATTTTATTTCTTTGATGAGAATCCGCTTCTACGATCCCACCCAGAGCTCCTAATTGGGAAAGAGTTCTTATATGATTTTTTCCCCATCCTCCTGCACCAATAACACAAATTTTGATATGACCCATTAAATTAATACTTAAAAATGGTTACCAACGAAAAAGAGATCAATCCAAAAATAGTAGAAAAAACTAAGAATAAGAAACGATTGGGAGAACTTTTCCTTGATGGCGGTACGGCATAATCGAGAATATGAAGAATAGGTGTTTGTTTCACTTCTTCAATACGTGCTAGTTCCAACTGCTGTTGAAGGGTGATATATAACTGTTTTTTCGCCTCTACTTCTCGAAAAAGTCTTGAAAATATCATAAATAATTCAGGTGAATCTTCATAACCTCGATTACGTTCCTTAAAATTCTTTAATTCCAACTCTATAGATTCCAACTCGTTTTTAACAATTAATAACCGTTCTGAAATAAATATTTTTTCTTTGTTTGTTTGAGCCGAATTTTCTTTCTGAATATATGATTGAACCTGATCTCCAATAAAATTCGCAACATTGGCTGACACAACCGGATCTTCTAAATTGACCGTTATTGTTATCAAGCTAGTTAACCTATCTTCGACCACTTCAACGTGTTCAGACAAATTTTTTATAGCTTTTTCCTGAACATAAGCTGAATCGGTAAAGGAAGATTGAATAAAGGCATACCAGGGGGATTTATCCATCTCCCATATTTCAATTAGGGTCAATTCTGAACCTGTGCGTATGGCCCATTTTTTCTGCAGAACTTTATTGGCAATTAGCCTGGATTGAACCACATCAGAAATATTAAAATCCTGATTACTTTTAGGCATATTCATACCAAAATTTGTTGCCAAAGACTGAAATTGCCCTAATCCCTGGATTGTATCTTTCTTAGCGGGATATAAAGAAATCTGAGCGGAATAATATTTGGTCAATAAAAAAGAGAATCCAGTCCCGATTAATGCTGTCGAAATGGTAAGTAATAATATATATTTTCTGCTATCAATTAGAACATTAAATAATACTTTGAAATCAATAACGTTATCCTCGATGATTTTCGGTTTTTCAACACCTTTATCTTCAATCTCAAAATCAGGATAGGCATTTTTTAGGCGTTCTAAGACATCCACATTGATGGTAGTATGGCCTTTTTCGTAATTGATGAGTGTTGCTCTTGAGACATTCATTTGATCAGCCATATCCTCCTGGCGTATAACATTCATCAGACGGTAGCGTTTTATTTTTTGCCCCAGTGTCAGATTATGTTCCACTAGTTCCACTGGATTGATTTATTAATAGCATTAAAGTGAGTAAGGTTGTAGCCACATTAGTTGCTTGAGATGATATTGCCTTGAATATTTCTAATCCCGTGGTTTGTTCAGATGAACCGCTTATGGTCCTTTGGTTAACAAAAATTGTGGCCCCCTCTATAACTCTAGGCGAGGACCATCCTGATTTTGGGATAGCCGTACCATTTGGATAAATAATTAGTACATTTCTTGTATCTGCAAAAGCACTGTAACCCCCTGCACGTTTTATATATTTCTTAATTGAATCGCCTTTTTTATAGGTCACGTAGCCGGGTACATTTACTTCTCCATTCATGAAGACAAGTCCAGATTTTTTCAACACATTTAAGCTGTCGCCTGCATGGAGAAAAAAAGTCTCCTTTTCCCAAGCAATTTTTACCGAATCCCGAAAAACCTCAACCCCGTTTTTAAGGGCATAACTGGTATAACCACCTGCCAAATCTAAAACGGTAGCTAGGGTGGTTAAATTATTCACCGGGTAGATTCCAGGAGTTTTGATTTCACCTGTGATTTGAACCGATTCAATGGGCTGATGTAAATTCATTCGAGGTATCGTGATATGGTCACCATTAGCCAATACTAAATTGTTATTTTTCAAATCCACTAATATCCTCAAAGGCGACTCCCCGGTTGGATTTTTTCGATTAATAATAACCCTTGATAAATCAACTGTTTGCATAAAGTCTGAATCCTCCATAGACATAGTGGCATCAATCAATTGCTTTAAGTTCATACCTGACTGGTAAGGATATTCCCCAGGATTTTTTATCTGACCATCTATACGAACAAACCATTTTATATCTGGTTGTAAAGGGACATGAATACTATCACCTTGTGAAAGGCGAAAATTTGACATTTGATTTGGTCTTAACAAATATCCATTATTTTCTGAATCAATATTATTTTTATAAACAAACACTGTTTTTGCTGCTCTTACATCTTTACCACCGGCAATTTTTATAAGATCCTCAATTGTTTCTTCATCAATCACTTCATAATAACCCGGATTGAGTACACGACCTGTAAGGGAAATAGTGGATTTTCTGGCAGGTATATATATTATGTCCTGATCCATTAGCCGGACATCACTTACGGTTTTACCCATAAAAATATAATTATATACATCCACAGTACCGATTTTTTGCCCCTTACGTATTATCTGAATATCCCTTAGAGATCCTTTGTTATTAATACCACCAGCCTGAGTCAACCCTGTGATGACATTAGAAAAGGGATGTATCATATGGACCCCGGGTATATTAACAAAACCAACAAAATGCACATTAACTGATTTCAATTCACCCAAAGTAATATCAATAAAGGACTTTGGATTCGCTCCAAGCAAAGTTGAATAAACACGGGAATATTTCGAAAGCACATATTCTTTAGCCTCACCTACTGTTTTTCCTCCTAGATTTAAAATTCCTATATTTTGAATATAGATCTGACCATCTCTGTTTATTACTTTTGAATTGTATGTATCAGTTTCGCCCCAAAGTGATATAATAACTTCATCGCCGGGTCCAAGACTGTAATTTTTTGGGATCGGCAAGTTCTGCCAGAAAGGTATTGTATCCCTCTGGGTGAATATTCCGTACCCGGCATATGGCATTTTAATAGTTGAATCTTCTAGAAATTTTAATTGTTCTAATAATTTCTGAGTATTTACAAGTAAAGATTCTATGTCCTTCCTTGAATAAACTAATTTATCAGGGAGGGCAGTGCTACTTGCTGTTTTTTCAGCCTCAGAAACATCTATTGGTTTTTGTAAAGATTGTCGTTCCAAAACTTTTTTGTATTCATCCTGAAGCTTCTGAACCTCCTGATAGTTTTGTGAAAACAACATTTGACCCACACTAAATACTAAAAGGACGAATAATTTCTTATGTGTTGATATCATGCTTAAAATTACTGTTTATTGACATAATGTCAAAGTATTTGTATTAATTGTCAATATCTAATAAGACGGTAATAATAATAAATTATACAATATGTTTGTTTTAAAATAAAAAGAGAGAAAATATTAAAAGGAAAAAGTATGTTCTATGGAAATCAGAAGTGTCTGAGTGCGTTGAATTGAGCCCGGTTCGAATTCCTCTTCCCAAACATTTCTGTTCACATCCACGAAGCCATAATGCTCAAAATACTCATTTTCATAATTAATGAATAATCGGGTATTTTTGTATTTATAACTCACAGAAATCCTTGATTCAAATTTAACTTCAGGTGGAAAATGATATGAGACCCCGTGCCGTTCATAATTCAAACCATATACGATACTGACTTTATCGTTTATATATCCCATAAATACTAAAAAATCATCTGAATCGGACCCACTATGGGCGGCCCAACGGCGGCCATTATAAGAAGAATAATTATATTTAATATTATCATACCAATTGGGGGTAGGCAAGATATTGTAATAAATACCCTGGACGATCCGGGTATATTCAAGACCAAACATAATTTCGTTCATACCAAATGCACCATACTTTCTTAAGCCCAAATTGCTTGCCATGGTGTGGTCTGAATACACTTCTGGGTCTGTTCCTGCATAGGATCGGTTTGGGAAACCAATCTCTAAAAACACTATTAAACCCGATTCCTTAAAATTTCCTAAGATATAGTAGGTATTAATCGTATCCCAATATCTAATATTATTTTGATCAATAAGAACAGTGAAAACATCTTGTTGTTTCCATGGCAGATCGGGATATCCACCACTTAATATATTATGATTTAATCCCAGTTCTAAAAATTTGTATTTCACTTTTAAAAACCATGCTGACAGGAAATAATTGTTCCCTATTAAATTCTGCATCGGACGTGACACAAGATACTTAAAGCTAAAATCAAAATATTTACCAACAGATTGATTCCCATCTGTTCCTATATAATAATGATAGAAGCCTTGAGCATTATTTGATAAAGAAAGACTATTATGGATACCAGGCCCCCACCATTGATCCCAATTCCCAAATCCAGCTGATATTCCATAAAAATGTAATTTTAATCCTGTATTTCTAAATCTGTTTTGCTTGTATATATCAGGTTGGGGCACATCGTTTAATACTGAAAATTCATTTTCTTTTTGGGGAATCGATATTTCATACTGTCTTCTTTCTGAAATCATTGGCTCAGTGGTTAAAGTAAAATAGCCTGATTTGTACTGCAACAAAAGGCTGGAAAAAACACCATAACCCTTGGGAAAGTAATTTCCGTTTTGGTTTTCGAGATTTGAGAGATTGGTGTTATTGTAAATGGATTGAGTAAATGTTAGGGAGAATGGGGGGCTGATAGTTGATGGTTGACGGGTAATGGATGATGGAGATTCATCAATGAGTATTTTTGTGGGCGAGGGGTTTAGAGATGTTTGAGAATAGATGGAAAAGGGCAGATAAAAGATAAAAGATAAAAGATAAAAAAGTTTCTTTAAGATTTCGAGACCATTACGTTAATTGATGGAGAAAGAATAGCCAAACCAGATAAGTTTACTAACGGAAATATTATTTTGGACAAAACCAAAATTTTTGATTTTTTCGTATTCTAATGTAATAAAGGCAGTGTGGCGTTGGGTAATTTTACGATGGTAAGTTAAAGAATATTCAGTTTTGAGTTCGGGGTAGGTCATCCCTTTAATCCCATGACGCTCTTTATTAAAAGACATAAGTGTTGTAAATATATCATTATAAAAGCCCAGCATAATAATCAAATCATCGGAAGATGAGCCGGAATGAGCACCCATGCGACGACCCTGGTAGGTGAAATAATCATAAATTGCTTTCGCATAGTAATTCGGAGACTCTCCACCTCTATAGAATTTTGGATTAAATGTATTTGATATTCTGGTTGTTAGAAATTCTGCACCTGTAAATACATTATACCGATTGAGTTTTGAATGTTTAGTGAACCCAAGTTGGTATCCCAAAGTGTGATCCCAATGTGCTTTGAAATCGGTTAAGTTGCCTCTGTTATCATCGCTGGCCACATCGGCGTAAACTTTCAAATCGGATTTTGGAAATGATATTTTAACAAAACCAGTGAGCAATTCATCCCAGGCATCAAAACCGGGGGTACCTGGCTGTGTATAACCTAAATCCCTTTTACTTTGGCCAAATAGCGGTTCAATAACCAAGCGAGCCGCATCCATTAAAGACCAACTATCTACAGAAATGGTGGTGGATGATAGATTTCCAAAATCACCGGACAAATATGTTCGGTGTAAACCCAACGTGATAATTGCATTTTTTGAATGATGGGATAGGTGGGCTTTTAAACCAGAAAAGTAAAGTTGAGACCCAGCCCTACTTTCGTATGGCATTACAATAATTTGAGACCCAAAAGAAAATTGACCTATTCGTAAATCTTTAAATGTACCCAAAGCATAGGTTTCCTGGCTTGGGGCGTTATTTGATAGGGCCAAAGCAGAGTGGAAACCCGGGCCCCACCAGTGGCCCATATTTCCATATCCAAGACCAATGCCATTATAATGCAGGATCAACCTGGATTGACGGAACCCCATTTTTGTTTTACCATCATAATTATTGATATAATGGTTATTGGTTGCATTAAAGGTGCCATCAACAGAGGCATTACTAAAATTGCCATTATAAGAAATAGTGTAAGGTTCAAGAGATAAGAACAACCATGGTGTTTCATATTCTAGCCGGGCGCTCCATAATAATGCAGAAGACCCGGGAACAAAGAATTCTGCATTATTATCTAAGTTAGGATGCCCACTGTTTGATACTCTATTTATATTAAAAGAAATATTATATCTTGATTCAATGCTGTCTTTGTATGTGTTTTGACTTATTGCATTTCCATTTATATGAGGCAATTGCCCAAACCCATCCATATTTATGGTTGATTGTGAAAAAACAAAGGTAATTGAAAGAATAATTATACTAGAATAGTAAATTATATTTGAAATCTTTAATGGCCAGAATTTAATGAGATACTCCTTTAGGAAATAGTATTTGAACTCCTGTAATAAAAAGTATCTTTATATTTAACCAAAATGATTTATTTTGTAAATAATATTCATCCAATTTTACTTTTTCAGGTATGTTCAATTCATCTCGTCCATTTACTTGAGCCCAACCAGTTACACCCGGTATCAATTCATGAATACCAACGTTTGTACGAAGCTCTATCAGATCATCTTGATTATGTAATGCAGGGCGTGGGCCAACAAAAACCATTTCCCCTTTAATAATATTTATAAGTTGGGGTAACTCATCAATACTAATTTTCCTCAAAATTTGGCCACTTCGGATATATAACTTTTGATTTCCATCAATTAAGTGAGTAGGAATATCAGGAATCTCTTTTCTCATTGTTCTAAACTTGTATAACCAAAATATACCATTATTCACACCTATTCTTTTTTGTTTAAAAATAATTGGAAATCCGTCAGAGAACAATATTGTTATTGAAATAATTATAAATATGGGTGAAAAAATTATTAAAATAATAAACGCTAAGACTTTACTCACATACATATGTTTATTATATCCATTATCAAATTCAATTGAATTCACCTTCTATTCAAGATATCTTGAAAAATTCTTTCATATTTTTTTGCAAGTCTAATTCGATCATACTTTCTTTTTACGTATAAGAGCCCATTATTTCCAAGAGTACTTTTCATTTCTGGTTGATTATAAAGAGTCATTATATTTTGGGCGGTCGCATCAACATCTTCAGGCTCGCAAACAAGGGCTCCTTTCGACTCTTTTAATATATCAGCTGATTCCCCTCGCAAACTTGCAATGATAGGTTTCTCCATGGCCATTATTTCAAAGATTTTAGAAGGAATGAAAGTATCAAACAGGGGAATGTTCTTTAAAGTAACTAATACTGTATCTGCTATGCTATAGAAATCAGGCATTTTTTCTTTTGGTTGACCTGAAATAAATGAGATATTACTTAATTTTAACTGGTGTGCTTTTTTTATGAGTTCTTCTTTTTTAGCACCCTCCCCTACAAAAAGAAAATGAATATTTCGATTTTCTTTTAATTTATTAGCAACATCAACTATTTTTTCTAATCCATGCGAAAGCCCATGGGCACCGATATATAGGACAATAAATTGATTTTGTAAACTTAAGGATTCTATTAACCCAATATCTTTTTGTTTTGGTTTAAAAAATTCTAGGTTAACACCATTTGAAACAGTATAAACTTTATTGAATAATATACCTCTTTTTTTTATGTTCTCTGTAAATGACTGTGTTACTGTCACTACTGCTATTGCTTTTTTATATAAATATAATTCCAAGGTTTCCAAAATTTTTAAAACCCATTTATTCTTAATAATATCTAATTCTTTAAAAATAGCTGGCCAGAGGTCTCTTACTTCAAAAATATAGGGTTTGTTATACTTTTTACTTAGCCAGTATGCAGAGATAACTGAAAAAAACGTAGGAGAACTAACTAATATAATATTGTTATTTTTTGCCTCTTTTCCAGCTTGTCTGACAACGTTTATCATAAAAACTAAGTGCCCGATTAGTTTTTTTATAAATCCTTTATTTGGTGTTGCAAAAGTTTGGCATCTACATATTTTAATATTATTTTTTATTTCAACAAGATATTTTTTACCTTGGTATTTATTAGGAATTATCCCAGTGGGATGATTTGGGAAACATGTGATTACCGTCACTTGGAAAACAGATTGGGACCACAATTCTGCCATCTCTGAAAGCCTTGCCTGTGGGGCCCCTATCTCTGGAGGATAATAGTGGGTGATAATAAGTAAAGATGGCTTATTTGATTGCACAATATACTCTTAATTGGTATTTATAATTATTGGAGGTATTATTGTTCATATTTAAAAGCGAGAAGTATATAGGAAAAATATCTACAATTAAACTATTCTCGGAAAACTTGTTTCTAATAGTATAATATTTTAAAAATACATTTTTGTAACAATGATAATATTTTATTTGATTTTTTTCTCGAATATGATGACCACCTTTCACTGTAATATTTGAATATTTTTTCCTTTGTTAGTAAATACATTACTTGCAGTTGGATGATATGTAATTGATGATAAAATGGGCTCGCGATCATTTTAATCTTTGTACCTGAATGTTCATATAGTGACCAATAACCTGTATCATAAGAATCAAGTTCATTGATTAGCGTTTTTACATATGATTCGTATAGTTTTTTCACATTATTATCTTTAAAGCATATAACATAATCATATAGCCCCCATAAAGCCCAGATAAAACCGTTTAAAATGTGTGTCGGAGGATCGACAATATATTCTTCAATCCATTTGTTGCGGTTTGAGTCTTCATAGGTAACGCCCCCTTCATTGATTGATTTGAAAAAAGGTTCTAATGCATCTTGGGCTGCATACTTATATTTTTTATCCTTTTCTTCTTCATATGCACGAGTTAATACTGATAACCCTTGTCCTTGTGCCAAACCCGAATACCAAGGTGATAAAAGCGTGTCTCTATATTCCCAATCGAAGTGATGCATCCAAACTAATTGATCGTTTAAATTACTTTCAAGGTTATTGCATAACCATTGCGCAGAAATAATAAATTTTTTATAATATTCTTTCTTATTTGTATCGCACCATAAATTATAATTAGCAAGACCCCATTGTGCAATCGCAATCGGATTATATTGCAAACCGACATGTCCTTGGTAATCCAACATAGGAACACCTTTCGCATCATGTGGTCCAGAATAATCTGCTTTATAATGAAACGACATATAATATTGACCCAATACATTTGTATTTATATTTGGGTTAACCTGGGGAGCGCCATGCCAAAAAGTTAGATGACTCTTATAACCCAAGACATATGCTTTGAAAATTCTGTCCCAGTATTTAAGTCTATTTAATTTTATCTTAATTGGAGCAATTGGTTAATAATTCGTTCTGCAGTTTTACCATCCCACATAGAGGGAACTTTACCTTCCTTCCAATTCCCAGAAAAAAGTTTTCCCAGTGCCGGTGCAATCGCTTTGGGATTAACACCTAATAATTCATTTGTTCCCATATCAATTGTTTCAGGTCTTTCTGTATTATCTCGAAGTGTCATACAGGGGATATTCATTACCGTTGTTTCTTCTGTAATGCCTCCGGAATCTGTGATGACAGCTTTGGACCTTTCCACTAAATAATTGAATTCTAAATACCCCAATGGTTCAACGGTAAAAAGATTGGGATAAGATATGCCCAAATTTTCTAATTGCTTAGCTGTCCGTGGGTGGACCGAGAAAATAATTGGGACACCTTTTGAATGAAGTATTATTTCATCAATAAGTTCTTTTAGAATTTTTTCTTCATCCACATTTTTTGGACGATGAAGCGTCATTACAATATAGTTTTTCACTTTTAAACCAACTTCTTCCCAAATAGCAGGTTTTTTAAATTTAGACCGATGTTTTAAAAGTGTATCAATCATGGTATTTCCGACAAAGAATATTCGATCGCGAGAAATACCATTTTTCAATAAGTTTTCATTTGCAGTTTTGGATGTTGTAAAAAAATAATCTGTAATGCTATCTGTGACCATACGGTTAATTTCTTCCGGCATAGTTAAATCCCATGAACGGATACCCGCTTCTACATGGATTACTTTAATATTCATTTTTTTTGCAACTATAGAGCAGGCCATTGTGGAGGTCACATCTCCAACAACCAAACAGAGATCTGTTGATTCCTTTTGTAATAATGATTCATAACCCAACATTATTTTGGCTGTTTGTTCTGCTTGAGAACCGCTACCTGCTCCCAAGTTAATATCGGGAAAAGGAATTCCTAATTGATCAAAGAAACTCCCACTCATATTTGTATCATAATGCTGGCCTGTATGGACAAGACGATATTCAATATTTTCACCCTTTGATTGTGCTGATTTGATTGCATCAATCATAGGGGCAATTTTCATAAAGTTTGGTCGAGCGCCGGCTATTAGGTCAATTTTCACCAATATTTTCCCGCAAAAAACACATAACACACAAAGTTCATTATAATTCCACCTTAACCCATTGTCTTATTTTCAAGGACTCGATTGCAGCAAAAGATGCTTTTGTTACATTGAAAATCTCTTTTACGGTGATTAATGGTTCTCCACCATTTTTAGTTCTATGAATTAATTCATGGAATTGTGTTTTATGGCCTTTATCCATTTTTGTTTTGAGCGTTTTAAACCCTTTTACACCAAATGCTTCTGTTTTTCGATAATTATCCACAATCCACGTTCGTTCTTGATAATAGACTTCTACTTTTTCTTTACTGTACTTTTTGGATCCATTAGAAAAATAATTAATGACCGCATTTGACCCATTTTGAAATTTCAATAAAATACTGGCATTGTCAGTTGCCAAATCAAACGATTCCCCTAAACTATTCATACACACAGATTCAATCAAGGACCCTGAAAGGTATACACATACATCCATTAAATGGCATGCTTCACCTATGATTCTACCACCGCCGGATTCTAAATCATGTACCCAATGGTCCTTTGCAATAAACCCTGCATTCATTGTTGCGATGATATTCATTGCATCAGAGCACCCTCCTAGTGATTGCTTTACTTTTTCTAAGTGTGGGGAGAATCGACGATTGAAACCAACGGTAAGTATTGATAATGGATTATTTTCAATTGATAATTGAATTTTGTTTAGTTCGTCATTTGTTAGCGCTAAGGGCTTTTCGACAAAAGTATTTTTTCCGGCTTCAAGTGATTCTACGACTAACTTTGCATGGGACTCATGACGAGTTGTAATTATCACTGTATCAATTTCTTCATCCTTCATAATTTCTTCATAGTTTGTAGTGCTTTTAGAAATGCCGTGTTTTTTGGCCAATTGTGTCCCGCTGAGACCTCCAGAACTGGCAATGTACTTCAATTGTGCACCACTCCCTTTTAACGATGGTAAAACAGTCATGTTTGTAAAATTACCGGCGCCAATGATCCCTAATACTCCTTTTTGTCCTTTGAATAATCCATCAAATAATTGAATTGTTTTTGTTTGAATAGCATCTTTATCTGATTCAGGATAAACCAAAATAGAAGCAATAGAATTGCTAGAATCCAAATTATTATAAATCTGTTTATAGTCATTTAAAGGCACTCTGTCGGTGATTAAATCTTTAACATTCAAACTCCCCTTATCGATGGCTTCAAGAATAGCTTCAAAGTTTCGTTTTTCTGTCCATCGGACATAGGGTAATGGATAGTCTAATCCTTTGTGTTCATATTGGGCATCATATCGACCGGGGCCATAAGAACATGATACTTGAAAAGATAATTCTTTTTCATAAAAATCAGCACGATTTAAATTCAATCCAACAACACCTACAAGTACAATTCTACCCCTTTTTCGGCTCATTTGCGCTGCTTGGGATATCACATCATTCGATTTTGTAGACGCTGTAATTAATACACCATCTGCACCAATACCCTGTGTTATATCCATAACAGATTTAACCGGATTGGTAGTTTCCGGGTTTAGTGTTTTAATATCCCATTTTTCGGCTAAATCACATTTAGATTGATCTAAATCGATACCGATAACATTACAGCCATTTGCTTTTAATAATTGACAGGTAATGAGGCCTATTAGCCCCAAGCCTATTACTACTATCCTTTCGCCTAATTGTGGATTTAATAAACGAATACCCTGAAGGCTAATCGACCCAATAACTGTAAATGTAGCATCTTCATCACCTATAGAATCTGGGATGATGGCTACCAAATTTTTAGGCACTGATACAACTTCTGCATGAGGCCCATTTGAAGCCACTCTATCTCCAATTAAAAACTCTGTAACATCATCTCCAATAGCTATTACTTTACCCACGTTGCAATAACCTAAAGGTAGTGGTTGATTTAGTTTATTAAAAACAGCTTCCATGGTTGGTAATAAACCATCTGTTTGTAATTTATCTAGTACTTGTTTGACTTTTTCCGGTTGTTGGCGGGCTTTTTCGACTAAATTTGCTTTTCCAAATTCGACTAACATGCGTTCTGTCCCGAGTGAAACCAAAGAATGAGTAGTTTGAATTAATACTGAACCGTGCCCAACGTTTGGCATAGGGAACTCTCCTATAGTTGTTTTGCCGGTTTTAAAGGACTGTAGAATTTGTTTCATCTTATATTATAATACTTATTAATGAGTGTTTCTTTTTCAAAAGGATCCGGATAATTAATGAGTACAGCTCTATACTTTCCTTTAAAAATAAACAGGCTACCAGCTGCTACGCCAATTATCCCATGATTTTTAATCATTTGGCCTATATCCTCTAATGATCCAGCACCACCAAGTACTGTAATTGGGGTGGAAATTGTATCTCTAATTTCATTGATTATTATTATATCATATCCCTTCATAACGCCATCATGGTTTATAGAATTAATAACAATCTCCCCACATCCTAGCTCTGTAACTTTTTTAGCAAATTCAACGGGATTTATACCCGTTTTCCTTTTACCATTATGGGTATATAGGTCATATTTAGTATTAAAGTTTTTCTTCTTTACATCGAGTACTGTTACAATACTTTGATTCCCAACAATCCCGGCAATTTCACTAATTAGTTTTGGGCGATCTATTGCGGCCGAACTTATTGCTATCTTTTCAACTCCTAATTCATAAATTCTCAAGGCTTGCTCTTTTGTTTTAACACCACCTCCATAACACAATGGCATCCTACATTCCACAGCAAGATTAGCAATCATTTTATAGTCTGGCTCTCTATTATCAATTGTTGCATCAATATCCAAAACGATTAATTCATCTACAGATTTTTCATTAAATATTTTTACAGCATTCAATGGATCTCCTACATATTTAGAGTATGAGAATTTTACAGTTTTAACTAATCCTTTATTTTTGACTAATAAACAGGGAATTATTCTTGGATTTAACATGATTTATAATTCAGCAAAGTTTTGCAACAGCTTTAAACCATTTTGATGGCTTTTTTCTGGATGAAATTGAACACCATAAATATTGTTTATATTTACGGCAGATGTAAATGTACCTGCATAATGCGTTGTTGAAATCATATTTTCAGGGTTATGGTTATCAAAATAATATGAATGAACAAAATAAAATCGTGAATCTTCATCCAGGTTTTGGAATAATAAGGATTTCTGTGGTTTTATTGTATTCCATCCCATGTGAGGAAGTTTAGTTGCATGCTGTATTTTAGCTGTGTCAAATAATCGTATTTTCCCTTTTATCCAACCAAGACCTTTTTCACTTCCTTCATCACTCGCTTCAGCAAATATCTGCATCCCAGAACAAACCCCTAAAACATCTACTCCTTCAGCTATTACTTTTTGTTCAACAATTTCACGTAATCCTGAGTTATTAAAACTATTCATGACATAATCAAATGACCCTACACCCGGAAGTACGATTTTTTCAGCATTTTCTACTTCATTAACCGTCTTTGCTACTACAACAGAGATATTTAATCGTTTAAAAACATTAATAAATGCATAAGTATTTCCACAACCATAATCTATTATAGCAATCATCTTTTACCACCTTTTTCTATTCTAAACTTTCTCAGAATCTTTCCTCCATATTTATAAAGAAAGTTTTGAGACTTATAATCTTTATAAGTTCTCTTTGGAGCATCCATGTAACCCTGAAGTTGTTCGATGGGAATACAAAGTTTATTGGCTATAAACTCAAAATCTTGATGAATCATTTCCTGGTCATATGCTGGTTGCTTTAATATTTCCAGTGCTTCGTCTCTCGTCATTTGTTTCGTAAGAATTAAACTTGAATACTGAACTTTTCTCGTATCATATCCAAATCTTTCCGGAAGCCAATATGATTCATAAAATCGGGTAAATCGAGACTCAAAATGTTTTTGCGGGTACTTTTGATAGCCGATTTTATTCACTAATAAATTCAATGCATCTTCTTTATTATAAGGAATATAGTCTAAAGGACGTATTAATTTGATTCCCTTGATATAAGGTAAATAAAATTTATGCCAAAGGATATTTGTTATAGGATAATTTGTAAGTGGTCTCTGTCCATATTTCCTATGTATATCTATTAACTGAGTAGAGTCAGATTGAAAATACATCCATTCTTTGGGATTCCTTATACATTCAGTTGAGTAGTTACCACCGGTAAGAATATTTTTTACTTTATAATTTGATGCGAATTTATACATAGAAGCAAAAAACGCGTGGTCCTGAGGTACATCAATATGAGGAACTCCTGATTTAAAAAATGAAAGTTGCAAATCTTTCATTTCCTCCCAATCAATAACAACAGTAAATAAATCCAAATTGAGATTATCAATTAATTTTTCAATATTATTAACCGCAATTTGCGAATTCCAACCGGCATCAACATGAAATACTAAAGGTTTTAGTCCAAACTTTTCTACTACCACATAAAGAAGATATGAACTATCTATACCCCCACTTATCCCTAGTATACAATCAAAATCCTTTCCACTTTCTTGCTTTTTTATTTTTGATATTTTTCGGTCTAAAATTTTTTGACCAGCTTCACCTGTGTCCCAAAATGGTTTTATTTTACTGTAAAATGTCCTACAATGGTCACAATAGCCCTGGTCATCAAATGAGATATTTAAATCACTCGTGTCCATAACACAATTTGAACAAATTATAAAATTATTCGTTTTCATTTTTTTTCTTTAGTTCACTATTTATAATATTAATTAATTGATTACAATTTTGCTCCCACGAGGGCATTTCATTCAACAAATCTTTACCTATATTTATTTTTTCTACCATTTCTTTTGGATTATTTATAGATGAAATTATAGTTTCCAAAATATTAATATGGTTTAAAGGGTCGAAATAATATGCTGCACTTTTACAGACATCTACTGCAAAATCTAGATTGCTAGTAAAAATAGGCTTTTGATGAAACAAAGCCTCTGCATAAGTACCTGAAAATGACTCTAATAGTGTTGGTAAAAGCAAACCATCAGTCTGTTTATAAATTGACGGCACATTTTTCATATCAATTGGGCCAAGATTTATTATAACGCTTTCCAATAATTCATTTTTTATTCTTTTTAAAAACAATTTTGCTTTTGGATGTTCATCAGATGAAAGAGTAGTTATTATTTTTATATTAAGTTTTCTATTTAATATTTCTTTAGCTAAAGGAATAAAAATTTCGATATTTTTATGTGTATAATATTTTGTTAAGCAAAGAAGCTTGAATCCATAAGGTAAATTAATTGAAAATAATTTTGAAGATTCCAAATTATCTATAGATACAGCGTTCGGAACAATTTTAATCCTTTTAATATTATAGTTTTTTGATAACAATTTTTTTATTGTATTAGTTTGAGCAATTAAAAGATCTAAGTATCTAAGATTTTTTTTAAATAAAAAAAGTTTTGAACGTCTAATTAAATAATCTTTTATAGTCATTCTTTTCCATACCGTAGAGTCTAAAAATGCAGCATATGGCCAATCAAAAAGTAAAATTTGTTTTTTAATTATAGGCATAGGTACATCTGATAGATTAAAAATTAATTCACATTTTAATTTTTTTACTAGCCTTGGCAACACTAATGTGTTTATAAGTGGATAAAGAAATGTTTTTTGTTGCCATTGAGGTAAGGATACTATATGTATTTGTTTGGATACAAATTTTTCATATTTTTTATAGTTAGGTACCAAAAAGAAAAAAGTTTTATCACTTATTTTATTACTTAAAGATAAAACTTTTATAAAATTTGTTAATATACTCTTTCCACCACCAGATTTTGCATTAATTGCATTAATAAAAATATTTTCATTCATTATAAAAATTTATTGCAGAATTAAAACCATTAACCATTTTTTGAATAGTACAGAATTCAGAATAATACTTATAAGCATTTTCCCCTAGTTTTCGAGAATCATTTAAGTTATTGCATATCCATATCAAACTTTCTGATATAGATTTATCATTATCACACAATATACCATTATAACCATTTTTAATATTTGATATTTCTCCACCACTTATAGCATTTTTTTCTGTAAGGAAAGGTACGCCATATGCAAACGATTGTAATATTGATAACCCTGCCTGACCAAGCGAACATGTTATAATTGCAGTTTCATAATAATATGCCAAATTATCATCGATAATTTCATCAAAAAAATAAACTTTATCTTGAATGCCTAAGTCATCCACTATTTTTTTAAACTTGTTCTTTTCTTTTCCGTCACCTATAATTTTTAAACAAACTTCTTTTGGTATAAAATCTAATATGTTTTTAAAAATATAAATAAGTTTATCAACTTTTTTTCTTTGAGTTAAAGAACCGACAAAAAGAATTGAATTTTTAGTCTTATTATTAAAAGATGGGATGCGCTTTTCTACATGAATAGTATTATTCGCAACAAATAATTTCTTTTTGCTTACTCCTTTTCTAATAAATTTTTCTTTTTCGTACTTTGAATAAAAAATTATTGGATAATTTTTTTTAGATATAATTATTTTAATATAATCTATAATGGGGCGGTTTGTTAGCCAAGGGCCCCACCATATAAACTGAATTGATTTATTATTTTGATACATTGCAAATAAATTTGTTATCCATCTAATATCAAACATTGCAATTATTATATCATAATTATTACTCCGTACTTCTTTAATCACACCATTTTGCCAATAAAAAGGACCTAATTTATATTTCTTAACTATGAGTTCTTTAATCCGAATATTTGAATTACTAACTTTTTTACCAGAATGAAGAACCGTTACACTATAGTTTTTTGATAATTCATCATATAGTTTTTCTCTATAATGCGGAATAATATTTTGTATAATTAGAATATTTTTCAAAAAATCTGAAGATTATAATTATTATATCTATGACGTACAAATAGCATAGAAATGTTATATATAGACCAAGAAATGAAATAGCCAAAAATAACATAAACAAAATACATATCTAAACCAGAGCCTCTCACATAAGTAAGAAACTGAGAAAAAGCAAATAAACACCACGAATATTTATAACCATTTTCGTATTTAATCCATTTAATCAACTTTAAAAATATCAACATGAATAAACTAAAAATTATTATAGAAGCAAAAATTCCAATAAAATGAAAATTCCAAAACATTTCTGCATATACGTTAGGAGGCATGGAGCCTCCAGCCTCTCTTATTGAAGAAGAAAATGTATTCATATACTCTGAAATAATACTATCAGGTTTTATAAAACCAAAATATGATCTAGGAAATGGAATAAATAAAAATTTAATGATAGTTGATCCTAATGATAATAAATCAATATCTCTAAAAATGTATTCCATCGCATTATATGAATGAAAATAGGTATAGTTTGTTTCAATATTGTTAAAAAAATAAATAAGAAATAATGGGTTATTAATATATTCAAAAATGAATGGGAACGTGCTAAATAAATTATTTTCTATTATGTCAAATTCCCCATATCCTCTCAAAATACTCATTGCAATTATTAGAATAATAAGAATAAGAAATGTAAGAAAAAGAAAAAATAATCTTTTAAAATTAATTTTATAATTATTCAATACTGCCTCTAATAATAATATTGGCATTATCAAAAAAATAGCTTCCCTTTTACTTTGAAAAGAAAAAGTTGAAAATAATACAATTATTGCTAAATAAAATAGAAATCTAAATGGTATACGTTTTTTAGATAAAAAATAAAAAATATTTATTGAAGCTATTGCTTTAGGGACAAATGACATATCACCACTCCCACCGAAAATAGAAGCATCAAATTGAAAATATAAAAAAAATATAAAAAAAATTGTTGATGTGATAATTACATAAATATGATAATCATTTGGAATAAAAGTTGAAATATTATTTATTATAGTTTTATAGAATTTTCTAAAATATGCATCAATATAAAATAAAATAGTATTAGAAAGTAAAATATAAAAAACAAGGTAATTATGGTGAGCCCACTCAAATTGGAATGATTTTAAATAAGTAGGGAAGGAAACTAACTTATTACTAAATGCCCAATTACCAATAAGAAATGATAAATCAACATAAAAAATCAGTATAATTATAGGGGATAAAAAGAATAGAAAATATTTTTTTCTATATAATATTAGTGAAAAAATAATTAATTGAAATAAATAAAGTATATACGAGTAATCTTTAGCATAATCATTGGTAAAAAACAGTGATATTAATAAAATTGATAAAATAATTAAATGAGATATTGCCTGAATAATCATATCAAATAATTATTAGATATTTAATCATCATTTCTATGTATTGCTTGAAAGTTGTTTGATAATTATTTTACTATATTGTTTGGCTATTTTATTAATGTCAAATTTATTAACAGAAATCTTATGTGCATTTAACGAATAATTTGGCCAATCATCTATAACGTCTTTAATTGCTTTAATCAAAGGTTTAACATCAGGTAATTCAGTATTCCAAAGGTCATCATTATATGAAACAATTATACCAGCTTTTGGATGAACTAATTCATTTAAAGACCCAGTATCATAACCAACTACAGGTATCCCCGAAGCTAAAGCTTCTATTACCGAATTAGGACATGCAGGATTAATATCTAATGAAAGAAGAATAGCATTATTATAAACGTTAATTAGTTTATTTTGAGATAAATATCCATGATATCTTATCCCAGAATTCAATTTTGATAAATTGATTTTATTTTCGAATGATCCATATAAATTAAAATCAATTAAATCAAATAATTCATCATATAAAATATTGATTAATTGTATTGAGTACGGACTATAATCAAGATTCCCTTCAACGCATATTAAGGATTTCCGAGATTGTAGATCGTCATTCTTTTTGAAAAGTTTCCTGTCTACTCCATTATAAATAATCGTGCTATTAATTGGTATAGGCTTAGCATAAGCTTCCCATACTTTTTGTGAAAATTTGCTTTGATATATAATAAAATCTGCAAAATAATTTCGGATGATTTTTACTAACCAATTAGTTAATTCTGAGTAAAGCCAATATTTAATGGAATATTTCTTTTTTTTATGTAACCAATTAATACCATCTAGTCTATGAATTATCTTTACTCCAATTAATTTATTTTTTAATAACCACCATAATTTTTTTGTCCCCCCTATAACAATAATTAAATCAAACTTAACATTGTCTCCTGAATATCTTATAATAAATCCAAGATTAATAAGCTCTTTTTCTATCCTTTTCTGAAAACTTCCGGGACCACCCTCTTTTTGAGGGGGATGAGGAAAACCAATTATATATTTTTTTCTCAAATTTCCAATAAAATTATCTAGGCCTATATTTCATAATTCCGTAATGACTTTTTTTTATTTTTAAGTAATATAAATATCTTGAATGAATAGCTGATAAAATAAAAAGAGGAACACTACTTGGAAGATATAGACTTACTTTCCAAAATATTATTTTAATGAAAGTTATAAAATTGATAATTCTAACTAATTTAATATGGTTTTTTATTTCTATAATATCATTACTACTTAAAGCTTTGCCAAAATAACCAAAAAGAATTTTATTTTTATATTTAATTAAACTCTTTTTATTTTGCTCAATCGAACTCCCATTATCTATAGCTTTATCAAGCAAATTAATCAATGGAGGAAACTGGAGTTTTCTGCTTTTTTTCGTTTCTTGGCCTGGATCTTTGCAATTATAAATAGCTGTAATTTTCGATGTATAGGCAATATTAAAATTTAAAGCTATCCGAGCCCACATTTCCCTATCTGCACCCCTATGTTCCTTTTCAATAAATAACCCAATTTTACTAAATACTTCTCTTTTCACAGCAACTGCACTGACCCATATAAATGGTTCAGATGATGCTATATTAAAATAATCCTTTATTATGCAACTTTCTTTGTTGCGTGGTAAATATTGAGTTACCAAAGAAAAATTGTTACTATATAATGAATTGTACGCAGTAGCATAAAGTGATGCATTATTATATTTATAAGATAAATCCATTATTGTTTCCAAATGATTTTTCTCCCAACAATCATCCCCATCTAAAAATGCAACTATATTACCACTTGCTTTACTAATGCCATTATTGCGAGCAGAGCTTTGTCCGTTATTTACCTGATCAAATAATTTTATCCTACTATCTTTCATTTGACTAACAATATCAGCACTATTATCATAAGACCCATCATTAATAATAATAATTTCAAAGTTATTATAATTTTGGTTTAAAATAGATTTGATAGTTTTTTCAATAGTTTTTTCTTTATTAAATAATGGTATTATCACAGATATCATGATAATATCGCAAGGGTATTACCAGATTTGCTCTGGAGTTTGTATCCTTTGATTTTTAAGAACATTAAACTACTCTTATAATCAGAAGTAGAAAGATGTTTGTGCTCAAAATAGATTAAATTAGGTTTAATTTTATCAAAATTAACAAGTTTGATTATTTCATAATCAAACCCCTCTGTATCAATTAATAATAAATCAATTTTCTTTATATTATATTTATTTATTAAATAATCAAGAGTAACACATTCTACAATTTCATGAGTGATATATTCATTTTTATTTGAGGGCATTAATATATCTTCTTCTTTCGCTTTTAAAGCCACTCTACCTGAATCAATATGTTTTTCAATTACTTCTTTGATAAATGATGAAAGACCTGTTGCCCACCGAGATTCAGAAAATGATATCTTATATAACTTTCTTTGACCAATACTATCAGAAATCGCAACATTTTCTAATCTTATTTTTGAATTATTATTATATAATGGTTTTAAATAATTATTAAAAACTGATTTTAATGGTTCAATTAAAAGTCCAGCCCAATCATATTTTTTAATTAATTTATTTATAGGATCGAAAGATTGATTATTAATTTTATAATTTCCTCCATCATTAGCACCTATTTGTATAAAGAAAAAATCTTTTTTTGCAATTGAGTATTTCTCAATTATTTTTGATAACGAGTAGTTGATTTTTGGGCGCCAATATTCAAACTTAATTATATAATAAAAATAATTTTTTATATAAAATTTAATTTTGGAGATGCTCATAGTTTTTAATTAAACCAATATTCTTTTAGCAAAATCAATATATTTTATAGATGCTTTATTTATATCAAGACTTTTTCTAATAATATTATTTTTATAATAATCAATGTTTTTTATGACCATTTGAATATCATTTAATAAAATTTCATAGTCTGGCTCAGGAGGTTCATATCTATTTACAAGTTTAAAATCATAAACTTCATCACATTTTGAAACTATACCCCCATTTGCATTTATTATAGTTTCTCCTATTCCACCGGTGTTTGTACAAATCACTGGCAAACCGCATGACATTGCTTCTATTTGGGTATTCCCGCATGGCTCAATCCATGCTAGATGTAAATATATATCACCAGTTCTGTACCATAAAGCCAATTCATCAGGATTAATTTCTCCTATATATATAATATCCTTATCATCAATAATACAATCTGGGTTACCACCTAACACAATTAGTTTATATTCTCCATCATTGTTGTTTTTAATATATTTAAACAGTTTGATTGTCTCTTTTAAGCGTTTATGCCTACGCCAATGTGCTGATGTTATAAAAACAATTGTTGAATTATTTATGCCAAGAAAAGACCTCTTGTTCAATCCTTCAGTATCGAAAGTATTAATATCAACAGCATTGTGTATAATAGTATAGTGTATTTTTTCTATTCCACTAAAAGCTTCAAATAATTTTTTGCAAAATTCACTTATAAACACTACACCATTAACCTTATCTACAGCATTAAAAATAGCTTTATTGGCAAGTTGCGTATCAGTTTTATAATTCATTTTGTCAAAATAAATACCATCTAATCGCAAAATACTTTTAATATTTAATAATCTTGATATAAAAGATTTTTTCCATGACATATTTACGGCAAAAATATTTATATCATTGGAAAATTTATTTACTGAGTGCACTTCTGAAAGATTTTGTCTAATTATTGAATCAGATAATCTTTTTAAAAAAACTTTTGGCCCGCCATGTTTAGTTCCATCAAATGGATAATCTTCAATTCCAATTTTAAAACTATCTTTTTTCATAAATTTATTTTTCAAAGTTGCTTTCAATAACTAGCGAATAAAATGTAGAATCAATTATTGATGGTTTCTCCATATCCTTTTTAATACCGTTAAATAGTTTTTTATTATAATTATGCGGCTCACTATCTCTTCGGTCATATATTAATTCTCCATTAAGAATAGATCGTTTAATTAGTTTTCTTTTTAAGATACTTGTTATTCCAAACATCGGATTAGTAATATATTCAAAATATACTTGATTGCAATTCGAACCTCCCAAGGAATATAATGTTGCCTTTGAATTTGGATAAAACAAATCAGTAATTAATGATACCTTTCTAGGATTATACTGTCTAACTCCATGAAATAATTGCAACCTTAAACATTCACTAGACGGAAAAAAATGTAATTGTAAAACTTTGCGATTTGTTTTTCTTATGAATTCTTTTATATCATTGAAATATTTTAAATCATAGTCAAAATGTTCTATAGCAGAAATGGAAAAAAACAAATTAGTTCCCAAAGGAATTTTACCTTCAATATTTTCTACATCTAATTTTTTGAAATTAAAATTGGGTAATTCCTTTTTAATAATACTCCAATTTTCCCGCGTTTTATAATCTACTCCAAAATAACTATCTAGACCGGAATAAGAATTTATTCTCTTACCATAACTACCGCTTCCGCATCCTACATCCATAATGTTTAATCCATTTAATATTTTTTTGTAATAATCCCATGGAAAATCAGCAATAAATAAATCCGATAATTTTCTTTGAGGAGAAGAATCAATATATAAATTTGGGTCATCCCATTTATTATTTAATTCATCACAAATATATTTTTTTACTGTCAGCTTAGGGCTGATAGCATTAGGTTTATAATAGTTACTTAAGAAATTAAAAATATACCAAAGTAATTTTTTAAAATAACCAATTCCTTTATCATTATTTATACGATGAAATGAGGTGCTTTTTTTCATTTATTGATTTTCTTAAAACTTAAAAATTAATTGATGCTATAAAATCTCAATTTTTTAAATAATATATTTGATTAAGTTTATAATTAAAGTAAATATTATTATTGAAAATTTTAATTGCGTTATTATCATATCTATTATCGAATTTATCAGATATAGGACTCTGATCTACTAATTGAATATTATCATTAATTAGTTTGATAAAAATATTTTTATCAAACTTATAATCATTTAATTGTGAAGAAGTAATAACATTAGGCTTATTTATTGATGAATAACCTTCAAAAGTAAAATAAGGTAAAGAGTAAAACTTAAGTGAATATCTTCTAAAATAATGTTGACCTTCGTAATCATCTAAAATAATATTATCATAGTCTTCTTTATTCTTCACTAATCCAATAATCTGGTTGGCCTCTTCATAATTCTTCTTTATTCCTTTTATTTGTGTTATCAGAAGAGATTGGCTAAAAATAAATAATGGTAATATAATTAAGTATTTATATTTCAATTCTAGTTTAGAGATTACCACATAAGCCATTATTACAAAGATTACAGAATAAGTAAAAATTGTGTTTAATCTTGGGATCTGAATAAATCCATTAAATATTGGGAAATAGAGCCATATTGATAAAAATACAAACAAAATAATAATCAAGTTTTTTATATTTATTTTGTTGGTAATTATTTTGTGAGATTTTGAATTATTGAAGCTTAACATTAAAATTATTAACAGTGTATTTATAAATATTATCAAAGAATATTTATCAATTTTATATATCCCATTTATGACTCCATATTTTATATAATATATTGAATAAAAAATATATCTTGAAATTTGATAGATAATTGATTTGTCTACATGAAAATTAGTTGGGTTGAAAAGAGTTTTTTGATTAAATAGAATAAGAGAAACAAAAACTATAATAAAAACCAAATAGTAGTATTTATTTTTTATCTTATTTTGATTAAATAATAATCCTAAAAAACTTATTATAAATAAAGGGAAGGCTATTTCATAAATAAATAGCGATAAAAATAAAATCAGTACTGGTTTAATTGATAATAAATTAGATAGGCTATCCTTTATACTATTAATGAAAGAAAAATTGAATAGTATATAAATAATCAATAATAATGATATTAATTGATGAAATGAAGTAGGTTGGAGAAGTGCATTTGTGGAAAAAGGAATAGATACAAATAAAATAAATATCGTTAAGAAACAATATTGGTTACTTGAAATTTTTTTGGATAGATACCACAATACAACTAGAAAAAGTAAAATTTGATATAAAAATATTAGCTTAATATTGCCTGCGGCAAACAAATAAAAAAAATAGTTAACAATAATTCCTAATATCCTATAAAGCCCAAATTCTTCAAAATATTCAATAAGAATAAAAAATAAATTCCAATTATTTGATTTAAATAGATTAAGAAACCATAGGCTATCACCATAAAATATTTTTGGTAATGATAAATATAGTATACCTATATATGTAGCTAACGCTACCCAGGCAACTCCTAAGATTTTATTTTTTTTCAAAAAATATTTTTACTAGTGATATAAATGTTGTTATAGATGACAAAAACCAATTGATTGAACTTTTACTTCCTTTTCTTGATATATGTTCAAATGGGATTTCTATAAATGAAAAATTATTTTTTATAGCAATATACAAAAAATGAAAATCAAAGCTAAAATCAGAGTTATATCGATAATCAGAGAAAAAAGCTTGACGTTTAAATAGCTTCATTGCATTTACATTCGTGATTCTAACCTCAAAAAAGTAATTTATTATTCCATGATATATTTTACTTAAATATCTTCTAATAATATTATCTTGTCTATCAGGGTAAAATGCAAAAACTATATCAAAGCTATATATATAATTACTTAATTCGAAAAGATAATCCATTGGCGCCTGTTCATCACTAGAATTAAAAAATATATATTTATATTTTGCTATTTTAAATCCTTCTATAAGTGAACTTCCAACACCGAGATTATTTTTTCTATTAATAATATTAAGTTTATAGAAATCTTTATCAATCATTTTAAGATAATTATATGTTTGATCTGTTGAACCATCATTAATAATTATTATCTCAAATAAATCAGTTATTTTATTAGCTACTTCATGAGCAGATTTTATAACATTAGGTAAATATTTATATTCGTTATAACAGGGAATAACTATACTTAATGAATCTAATTTTTTCAATTCTTTTTATTCATTATTTAATAAATATTTGCAAATTAAAAAACCATCAAGGGCTTTTATGATCAAATATTTGTTACTTATTATTTTGATATTACTTTTATAGTCATAATTCATGAGTGTTTCAAAATAATAATGTGATTTTTGATTCATAAGAACAAGATCGCAAACCTTATTAATATAATATATATTTTCAAGTTGATTTATAAACGCATTTGGATATGGTTTATATAAAGCACGACAAAAGTTATAGATTTCTATAACCGTTTTATTATCTAAATTTAACAGACTGTCCTTAAATGTTCTTTTATAAGCATATTTAAAAAAAATTTGATTATTTTGTGGAAGTCCACTACTAATTTTTCCTGTATCAATATATGTTTTTATTAATTCGAAAATCATTGTAGCACTTAGATAATCTGTTTTTTTTCTTAACATATTAATATCATCATCAAAATTAATCTGAATTCTTTTCTGAATTATTATTGGACCTGTATCAAAATTTTCATCCATCCAATGAATAGTAACTCCTGTAAATTTTTCTCCATTAATTATTGCCCAATTTAATGGATGGACTCCTCTGTAATTTGGCAATAAAGAGCTGTGTGCATTTATTACACCAGGTTTGATTATTTTTAAAATATTTTCAGGGATTTTAAATGGTAATGAAATAGAGACAATAAGATGGTCACAAAAATCATGAATGTTATTAAGGAACTCATCTTTTGATTTAAATAGAATTAATTTATCTAAATAGGTTGGTATTTTGGTTAGATCATTTTTTTTCTTTATATATATTATTTTTTGTGGATATAAACCTTTTGAATGATAATAATCTATACAAGCAATTAAAGTTTCTCCACTACCTAAAAATAAAATATTATCTATTTTTTTTGTCCAAAATTTAATTGGTATGAATTTCTTAAAAATCCTCTTGCGCCAGTAAATTCTTTAAATGATATAAGACTCCATGCTGGTTCCATTGGATTATCACTATTTGAATTCATGCTCACACCTAAATCAATAAAATCATAACCTTCTTTTATTGCATATAAGACCACTTCATGTAAACATCTATTTACAGGCCTGTGTTTATGATAGGCAGGATCACTAGCAATATAAAATGTTAAAAGAGTTTTATCATTACAATGAAAAGTTATAATTCCTGCTATAAGATATTTTTTATAATAAATTTCAAAAACATTAATTTTTTTTGGATTTTTTTTAATTAAATATTTTAACTCATTTAATTTGTGCGCAGGACTCACACCAAACTTTTTCTTATTTATTAATAAAATCTTATAATATTTATCTATATCCGAATTCATTATTAAAGATAATTTGCTTTTTATAGATTTTTTTATAGCCCTTTTTCCCATATTTGAATATGAGTCAATAATATTATCTCCAAATAATTTTAAATCAATCACGCTTGAAAATTTTATTTCAGATAACTTGAATCCATTATATAAATATAAAAAATCAGCATCCTGAATTAAGCTATCATTATAAACAATTGGGGCTGTAGTAATATTAATTGATTTTATTTGATTTAGTCTAGACCAATTGATTAATTCAACAACTATTTCATTCATTTTCACAATAGGCATTTGAGTGAAAATGATTCCTCCATAACTAGCACCATATGGACTAATAAGATTATTATTATGATTAATAAATAATAATCCAGCTAATAATTTATTTTGATTACTATAAAATGAGAGAATTTTAAAATCATATTTATTTTGATGATAATCTAAAAATGTTTTTTTGTGAAATATTGTACCATTATATGTTTTTTCAACAAATAAATCCCAGTTTTCAAATTCATTTAATGAATTTAATTTTGTGATAATATTTTTTGTAAATTTTTTCATTTATTTTAAGTTATCGTTCTTAAAAAAATAAGATTTCATATCCGCCACAAAAAACCAGTCACCACATCCTACATCAATTAATTTGAATAGCATTAATTGTGGCTGAATTTCTATCACATTTTCCCCCATTTTTCAAATCAAAATATTGAAACCATCCTCCATCATAAGCCCCATCTTTAGAAAGCCATGGATCCATAATGATAATTGAATGATTCGATTCTAATAAGAATCCTGAATGCCCCAAGAAATTTATTTCCATAACTAGATTACAGTAGACTGGAATTTTGACAAATGATTAATTATTTTCTTTCATATAGTTTAAAATATTCACCTTTTAATTCCATTAATTCATTGTGTTTTCCGTTTTCACAAATTTTACCATCTTTAAGCACATAGATTTTATCTGCATTTATTACTGTTGATAATCTGTGTGCAATTACTATTAATATTATATTTTTCTTTAAACTTTCAATTTCTTTCATCAAAATTGCCTCGGAAGCTTGATCTAATTGGCTAGTCGCTTCATCTAATATTAATATTTTGGGATTACCCGTTAAGGCTCTTGTCAGCGATATTCTTTGCCTTTGACCACCCGATAATTTCACACCTCTCTCTCCAACAAAGGTGTCATAGCCATTCTTTTTTGTTATAATGAAATCATGAGCATTGGCTCTTTTTGCTGCAGTTATAATACTTTCATCATTTATTTGTGAATTAACAATCCGTATATTATTTATTATACTATCTTTGAATAAAAATGTATCTTGACTAACTATGCCAATTTGACCTCTCCATTGATTGAGTGAAAAATCATTTATATTTTTATTATCATATAATATTCCCCCTGATTGGATATCATAAATTTTTAAAATTAAATCTGCAAGAGTAGATTTTCCGGCGCCAGAATCTCCAACAATTGCATAAAAATTTCCCTTTTTAAACTTAATATTTAAATTTTGGAAAACTGACTCTGATTTAGAATATGAAAATGATACATCACTTACTTCGAGATACTCCCCTTCACTTTGAACATTTTGATTACCTTGTAAAACATCTAAATATGATTTAGTTAATAATTCTTTTTTAAGTTTAGTTACTGATGGTTTATTTGTATTAAAAATCATATAAGCTTTTACTAATCCAGATGCACTGCCTAATAATTTTAAGGCAGCATAGGTATATGTTATAATTATTGGGAACAATACTTTTATTGAAACTGATGGGCTATTACTTATAAAAATAAGTGCAATGGAAAAAAACAATATTCCTAGGATTTCTGGAAACATTTGAGGTAAATATTGAAAAAATGCAATATTATTTCTCAGGGTCACCATTCTATCCACAGCATTCTTATATTGATTTAGGATTTTATCTTCAATACTATATGTTTTTATTTCTCTAATACCTTTGAAAGAATCATTTGGTATTGTTTGTACATCTTCATGACTTGTAATCTTTTTTGTTCCTAGAATAATCCCTTTTTTTGCAATAGGTCTATTAATTAATAAATAAATGAAAAAAAGTGTTATACCAACTACGGATGTAACTTTAAATGAAATTAATAACATAGTAAATGCAGTTAGTATAAATAAAATTAAAAACATCATAAATCTAACCAATTGGCGATAGCATTCGATTGCTTGCATAGTAACTGACCATAAATTATTCAAGAGTTCCCCGTGGTCTTTAGTATAAAATAGTTTATAATTGGAATATATATATTTATTGTAAAGTTTGCTCATCCAATCTGCTCTTATTAGATTGGTTATTTTTATACCACCATAATCAACTCCAAATTTTGTTATATTTTTTATAATAAATATTGATGATATAAGAATGGCTAATTCTTTTAAATCAAAATTATTAAAGTATTCCAAAACTGGTCTAACGAGTTTTGGAAAATCTTGCCCAGCATTATCTCCTAATCCAATTATTGCTGAAAAAACTGGATAAATAATTCCAATACCTAGTAAATCTAATACTGCTGATAAAACTGCTAAGAAAAATAAAAATATATAATATTTTAATTTATCTCCAAAAAGCCATCTAGTCTCTCTGTATCTTGAAATAATATTCATATTACTTTTTTATATATTTAATTATAAATGTGTATACAGCAAAAACTACCATGATCTTTATTAATACTAAAATTTGATTTTTTTTAATTTTATTATCTCTATAAAAACTTTTAAAAAAATTAAAGTATTTTTCAGAGATAATATCAAGGCTAGGCACACTTATTTTTTTACAAAATTTATCGTAATTTTCAATCATATAATCAATAGCTTGAATTGCCTCCTTACCACTATTAAAGGTTATACCAGATTTATTAACTATTTCATTATTACTACTTCCAGATTTATAAATGATTGGTAATCCACAAGATAATCCTTCAATTATTGTATTTGAACAGCTTTCAATTTCACTTGCAAAAATCATTATATCACTTTTTTGATAAGATTTAGCTAAATGTTTAGAAGTTTTTGGTTTTTCAATTATTATTTTTTTGAAATTCACTGGACTATTTCCTATAAATAAAAAATCAAATTTATTAAAATCTAAATGTTTATCTAGATATGAATAAATATTAAAGCCTTTTTTTATTGATGTTGACCAGCTTGAAGCAATCAATCTAATCTTTTTATTTTTTGTTTTATTTTTTGTTTTATAAAAAATCTCTGGATCACTAGAATTATGAATTACTGTATCATTTTTTTTTGATTTATAATTAAACTTTTTAATGGCCTCTTTCATAGACCATTGTGATTGAAAAATAATTCCATCTGCTAATTTTTCTGCAATAAAATATATTCTTTTATCGGTATAAATGTTTCGTTCTCTATAACTAGACATGGGCCCATCAATACGGTGAAAGAATAGTTTTTCAGGATATTTTATTTTTAATTTAATTACATCTTTTAGGGACTCATGACTGTTAAATAAAATAAAATCAGCTTCTTTTGGATCATTAGTATATTTGTTCTGCAGTTGCCATTTTTTTTTTATTGCTTTTAAAAATTGATTCCCACCCCCATAAGGTCCTCTAACAAAGGTATTTAATATAAATACTTTCACTTATTGAAATATTCTTCAACAGAACAAAAATTTGCTGAATATTTATCTGTCTCATTTTTGAGCCATTTTGTTCCATATAAAGCAATTTCACGATCATGAAAATCTATCATATTATTATTACCAACATAAATTAATCCATTTGACTCTTTACCAGTGGGACATCTTTTTTCTACAGCACTAAGATACTTTATTCCACATTCAAAAGCATATTTTTCAGTGACATCGGCCCAAATACCACCAGGTGGAATAAAAGTTTTTATATCATTTTTAAAATAATTAGTGAGAATTTCTTGAGATTTGAAAATATGTTCTCTATGAATTTCTGGGGACAGCCAATCCCAAAATTCACGATGATATTTCCTATTAGAAGAAAATGGCTGAGGAAGAAATAAATTATTGATTAATACACAATGAGTTAATCCATGATTTGCAATTTCAATTATTCTCTCTTCTAGGCCTTCTTTTAATATTGAAGCTTCTTCAGGGAATTTTTTATCAAATGGGATCAATGAAGTTTCCGTTTCTGCCCAACAAGCAGTAATCCCAACAGTAAGTTTAGCATCAAGTGATTTTATTAATGAAAAAATTTGCTCCCATTGTTTTACATTTAATTCAGGATATTTTGCCCACAGAGCAAATGGCTTTATTCTTTTAAAGAATAACCAATCCGCAAAAAAAGATAATGGTATTTGTTTACCTAAAATAGGCCAGTATTTTCTCCCTCTTTGATTATATATTTTGCCAGAAGCACCTATATCATCTATTCTTAAAACAATTTTTTTCATATATCTAATTAATAAAAATTATATTATTTACTATCGAGGTATTTTTCTGCAAGTGATCGCTCTTGCGGTGAAACATAACGATCTTTAATCCTTGTGACTTTTAAATCACTGTGAACAGTATTTCTTGATGATAAATTATTTGCAAGTTCAAGTTTTTTATTATCATCAAAATTATCATCAGAAGAAGTCAAAATTGTTCTGTCAAATGACGATGAATCATTGACTTCATTTAAGGCATCAAATTGTTTTGGGTTTAATACCAATTTGCCCCATGAAATATTGGGGCCTAAACTATAAAGATAAGAACCTATATTTTTAATACCTTCAATATCATATAAATAAGAATAAACTCCATCAATAATTGTTAAATCTTTATTTGATTGATTTTTTGCTACAACAAATCTGTCTAAAATTTCTCGGTAAACCTCCGAATTTAAAGGTGAACTTGGAACTGGGAATACAATCTTGTTCTCAACCAAACTATGATCCAAAAAATAATCATGATGACCAAAAACTAATCCTACGACTTGTTTAACATTAGCAATCTCATCAAGATTTTTTAGCCCTTCGACTGTTTCAATAAGCGGTATTATAGATAATTCCATGTTAGAATTTTGATTCCACCAATTCATAAACCTTATAACTTCTTCGTCATTATTTGTCTTAGCCATGACAATACCATCGCAATAATCATCTAGATTAAGCTCATTTGCTAATTGAACAAGAAAAGATTTATCTTGCTCCCAAAAAATACTATTAACATCATTGGTTCTTATTAAAAAATTCATTGGATTATTTTTTAAAAATTCAAATAACATTTGCCGAGCTTTTTCTTTTAATTGACCCGAAACATCTATGTCATTTAAATCACCAACAGAATCTTCAAGATCAAAAATAATTTTTGAAGTTGATTTTTTTGAGATTTCTAAAGCTTTAGATAAGTTTTTTTCTCTAATCGCAGGAACAAACAAATATGGAGTTACTTGAGACATAATTACACCTTCATTGGTTTATTTTTTAAATAATATTTTAACTTTGTGCATTAAAGTGGTGATTCTTCTATATATTAATAATTGAAACAAAAATGGTAAAATATCGCGCCTATTAAAATATAAAAAAGAATTTGCTGTTAGATATGTTTTAATCCATGAGAAGAAATTCGGAGCTTTTCCCCGTTTTATATAATTAAAATATGCCCTTATATCGCACTCAAACCACAAAAATCTTTTTCTTTCTAATTGAATAGGCAATTTTTCATTATATATATTTTGTGTCAAATCACAATAAGTTATATAAGGCAAGTTTACACCATCTTGAGTGCAAAAAATGATATGGCCAGGATATCTTGGGTTGAGTTCTACAAACACATACTTTTTTTCAACTTCCAAAAATATAAATTCTAACGAGGCAGGCCCTTTATATTTTATTTTTTTTAGAAAATTTAATGACAAATTTATCAAATCATTATTTATTTCACTAGTTACATAACTACCAACTCCAAAATTAGGAGGAAATTGTCGAACCTTTCTTACTGAAATAGCCGCTAATGGTTCACTATTTGAATTTAAATATGTTTGACATTGAAAAATATTTCCATCGCCCTCACCTACAACTTCTTGCACAATAGTATAACCAATAAAATCAGGATTATTATTGTAAAAGTCAATTAAATCTGATTGAGAGTTAATTACTTGTCTCCTGCCAGGAAAATCTTTTGTAAATGAATCAGATGGTTTAATAATTAAAGGAAATTGTAATGTGCCATTTTCAAAATTTAAATCATTCAAATTATGAGGTATAAATGATTTGGGAACATTTAATTTATTTTCTATAGCAAGAGATTCAGCCTCCTGTTTATTAATTAATTTATCAAGTATTTTAGCTGGAGCAACCTGAAATAAAAAAAAATGTTTTAATTCATCACGATTATCAGATATGAATTTCACATATTCATCATTTTGTGGGAGCAAAACACTTTTTCTATTAAGAATCTTACCAAGTTCAATAAGTTTTTTTTTAAAATTATCAGGGTCGGACGAAAGTATTGGAAAATTTATCGCCATACAATATTTTGAATGACGTCCAACTTCATAATCCTGAGTATAGATTCCTATCAAAGGTATATTAAATCCAACCAGGCTTCTGACTATTCCTAATCCATTAAAACTTAAACCTAAAACTATTGCAGGGGTAATATTTGCAGAGTTTTTTAAGATATTATCAACAACATCAGTCATATCCATACTCGAAATATGAATGTGGCTAAATGTTTTAAAATAATTAGACAGCGAAAACAATAACTATTCCAACAGTATAATTAATTTGAATAAAACTTGATAAAATTTTCATAACTCATTTCTAAATTTTCTTTTTCTAAAATATTCTTTCGATATAATTTATTTTTTATTCTATCATGTTTTTTTTCGGTAGTTGAATAATGTGAAATTTTAGGTATATATCTAGCAAAAAAATGATCTATCAAATTATATGAATTCCATCCCATTAAACCTACTTTGTAGTCGTTATCAGTTTTAGAATTGGCATTCAAACAATTCTTAATTAAATTTTTTAATTCTTTAGAAGGCCTCCTTCTATGCCTATTCCAAAATCTATAGTATATATCTTTATAATATTGTTCATATCCATGGTAGCCAATTATTTGTTTATCAAAACGTTTAACATGAATATTTTTTATATTATTTTTTATACTACCTTCAGGCTTTAAGGATGTATTGATTGATTTTTTTACAGCATTTAAAGCTTGTGAAGAATATTTGCCATTATAACAATGATTCCCGCGATCAATTTTTCCCAAAAATTTATCATTTACTGAATGCCCGAAAACAAATAAATCATCAAACCCATATTTATCTATATTGCTAGAAATAATAGCAAGCCAATCAGGAGAAAGAACTGTATCAGCATCAAGCGCAAGAAACCATTCATATTCTTTTTCAATTGCAATCTCAAACATTTTTATATATGCATTAAAATTCGGGTAGATATTTTTCACAATATCTATATTTTTCTCGGGTATTGCACTAGCACAAGAACGATAGCTTAAGGCTTCTGTTCTTTCACTTATGCTTCGGATAATTACACCAAATTTTATATCTTTAAATATATTTACTTACCCTATGATACTTAAAAAATAAAAATTAGTTGACTTTGAATTTTTTTATTGTTGCTTTCCCAGTTAGTATATCAATAAGACTCTTAGGCAATAAGTAAAATAATATTCGATTCTTTAAAATTATTTCTTCCATCATTACAAATATCCTTTTGGGGATTTCATCAGTAGGTAGTGAAAAATTATTATATGAAATAATTTCTTCAGGAGATCTTTTTCTGGGCTGTATTTTAGATTTATCAATCTTCTTATATCCAACACGAATCATCGCTATAAATTCATAACCAAACGGCTTTTTTATTACCTTGTGTAATTTTTTTACATTTATGCCATTGATCCAGCATGCACCTAATCCCATTTCTTCAGCACGAAGCATCATATTTTGAATTGCAGCGCTTGCACTTTCAATATAATCATCAAGAAAAATATTTTTATATTTACTTTTTACATGTTTGCGATAATAGACAAAAATTATTACATCAGAATCTTTACCTTTATTTAATCCGCTTTTAATTAAATTTTCTATTATTTCTTGATCATCTAATACAATAAAATGCCATGCCTGAGCATTGCATGCCGAAGGTGCATAATTAGCCGCATCAATCAATTCCAATATTTGTTTGTACTTAACTTTTCTTGTTAAATCAAATCTTCGCACGCTTCTGCGACTTCTAATAATTTCAATTAAACTTCTATCTGTCATCTAAATAAATTTCCTTATTATAATAATCATCAATACTTTTGATTTGATCTACAATAAAAATCTTAACAAAGAGACATGCAAATTTACTTTTAATACTGTTATGTCTTTCTCCAGTAATTACATCAACATTTTTGTAAACATCAAAAGTATTTTTATTCAAATAATTTTTTATTATTTCATCTCTATAACTATTTATAAAATTAGTTGAAATATATTTATCCCCAGTAAAAATTTTCAATTTTTTTAGGAAAACAAAAAAATCTGTATTGGGATCTACCGTACTTGTCATTCCTACCTTATTAGTTTGAATATTAATTAAGCCAGGGAGTATTGTGTATTTTTCTATCAAGTTTAACCAATATTCCAATAACTGTTCTAATCTATTAATATAATAAGAATCTTCTGATTCTATGAATGCTTCTAGTAAAACTTCTAAAAATGCAAATGATAAAGGTGATGCAATTTTACCAACATTTTCTATTTCATTAAATATAATATTATTATGTGTAAAACTATTATCAACTATATCTATTACCTTTTTTAGTAAAACTAATTTTTCATCTGAAAAGTTGTCTCTATTGCATCTTAAATAAGAAAATAAAAAATTTGTGTGATCTTTCATTAAAGTTGATTTATTTACTAATGACCATCTGTAGAAATAGATTTCATTCAAAGAGGCGTTGTTCTTAATAATTCTATTTGCAATATTATTATTGATTTTATAACCCAAACTTTTATGACCAACTTGCATTAATAATTCAGGATACATGCCAATATCTAATAATCTAAAAAGAGGTAAAGGCATATAATGGTTACGAATTTTATAGAAATGTGTAAAATTAGTTTTACTTAAAATTTTATTTAGATTTGAAAAAATAAAATCTATTTTTGTATGAAAAGAAGAATATTCTTTTTTTGACTTTGCAAAAACCAATCCTTGAAAATAATCACTATTTGAATAAAGATCTATAACGCCAAATCTTGATAAAAATGTAGATCCAAACCTAGATACTCGTTCTCTATAAAAAACATGATATTTGTCTAAACATGTTTTTATATAATTAGTACTTGTTTTTATAAAACCATAGTAATGAAAAAAGGGTATGTAATCTCCAAGATCATTGGAATTAATACCGCCCTTTTTTACCTTGGTCTTTCTATCATAGAAATAATGAACACCTTTATTTTCAACATAAGCGTTTTCAATTAAATTTTGAATTATTTTTGAGCCATATTCACTCATTTATTCTCTACCTAAAAATTAATTAAATCCATTTAGTTATCTCATTAAAACTTTTCATAAACTATTTAAGTTTTACTTTTCTATTATTAACTGAAATTTTAAACTATTTGATGAAATTTATATGTGATCAATAAAGCTTATTTTTATAAAAAACTACTTGATTTTTTTTGCTTCAACGAGAACCACCCATTCATTAATATTTTTTTCAATTGCAAACTTTTGGCCCCATTCACTTATTTTTACATCTTCCCATAGTTTATTATCAAAAAGATTTCTGATTCCATGCAAATCTCTTTTAAAAAACAAATCATCACCATGATGATATATTGGTGCATCTTGAATAATTATTCCTCCAGGTTTCAGAATTTTATGACAGTTTTTTAACCCAATATCATATGCATTTTTACCTTCTTTTTCACAGAGGTCTTCTTCTCTCCAATGTTCCAAAGTTTGTGAACTGAGGATTACATCGAAAAAGTTTGGTTGAAAAATCTCATCTATTTTTGAAATATATCCAAAAACATTAATCGGCTCCATTATAGGTAATTTGGGGTTTTTTACTGTGTTTGATCTTTTTAGCTCTCTTTCACTTGCTTGCACACTATAATATTCACAATTATTGAGTTTAAGTTGTTTCCTTAATAATGCACGGATATACCTAGGGCCTAATTCAAGAACTTTTTTATCCTTAAAATCTAAATACCTGCTGACAATCACACCATAACTACATTTTCTTATAAATGAAATATTTCGTTCTACAAATAACGAATTATCAGATAATTTCCAATGAAAACCCTTTTCCCATGGTTTAACTTCTCCTATTTCAAATTTTTTGGATTTATCTAGAGCCTTATGCAAATATTTATCCCATATTGATTTATCTTCAATTGATTCATAAGTACAGTTGTTTAAATTATAATTGAATAATTTACATTTTGAGCATTCATGCATTTTTATCTCCAATAAAATAAAGTGTCGTTATTAAATAAGATAAAAAAAATTATAAATTGCATTATTTACACATAAATGATAAAAGCATTTAATAGAAACATATTGATAGCAATTATTATGAAAATTTTAAATCGTTTAATTCATACAACCTGGGCATAAATAGCTTCAGGTCATTAATATCAAAAATTTGTGGAGGACATTTTAGATTATGAGCTTCAATCAATTGCTTTAATTGTTTATTAAAATTATTTCTATTTAATAATTTTCTAATACATTCAGGATCATTATTATCAATATTTAATAGCCAATCTAAGTCCCTAATAGATTCAAGATCGATAATATGATAACCGTCTGATGAACGCCAAGTATGATCAATTGAGATTGCAACATAAATTATATTATTGTCAATACTCTTAGTAATAATTGAATCAAGTAAAGTAATTAAATGTTTTATAACTAGTATTCTTTTGGGCAAAATTTGTCTAGGTATAATTTTATTTATAACTCTATATATGTAATTAAAATTTTTATTGTCATTATAAAATTCAAAGGAGGATTCTTTATCATATCTAAAAGTTATATATCCTCTATTATTCCCTTTCTCATCTTTAATTAACGAATGAAAATTTGGAATTAATTGAGTGTTATAATAGTCTAGACTAAATGCTTTTTCTACATTGTCTGCCCATTCCCAATTTAAATTGAAAAATTTATATACAATTTCCTCCTTCTTATCAAAAAATACTTGTCTATATTTCTTTATTTTCGCATTAATAAAATCTAAATTATTAAAATTTATATCTTCTAAATACGTAGTATTTATTTGATTATTCATACGCTATTTATCTCTTCAAACGCATATTCCGAATAATGATTTCGTTCAAAAATATATTTACTGATTGTTTGATGTTTATTATTCTCATATTGCTCTATAATATCATCCATTTTGCCTTTCCTATGATCTTTTAAAAACAACTTAGTATTATGAGAAAAATATTTGATAATATTTTTTTTCATAAAAATGGATTCGAGCACATACATACTCAAATTAGAAGTAAACATCACACTTGTACTATTTTTTAATAACTTATGATTATGAAAAAATGGTTGAGCATTAACAAAGTGAACATTTGAATATTGTTTTAATTCTTTTTTGAAAATTTTATTTCTTTTAATAGTATTAATATTTTTGATTCTACATTTCAAATAATAATGCTTATTAACACTATAATTTTCTTTCAACCACTTCATTGTTTCAACATACCATTTTTCATATTGTAGGACTATTTCTGGTATAATTATATTTTCTGTATTAGAACTAATTTGTATATCAGATAAATGAGAATAATCATAATCACTATTATGATATATATCCCAGTATGGGACGCCATACCTAATATTATTTTTTCTTGATTCAAGTTTAAATATTGGTGAATGCAAGAAAAGTAAATCAACATAATCCACGATTTCTGCATCATATTCCCCAAAATAAGAGATTGCGATATATTTACAATTTTTATTTCTATATATTCTATTTAATCTCATAATTGTTGGTGATGTAGCAATTATTGAGCCTGATAACCCAAGCAAATATTTTTTCAATTTTCTATTTTTTAGGATAACCAGCTTATTTTTATTTATAAAAGGAAGATTTAATACTTCTATTTTACTTTTTTTGAAACCCACTTTTGTTGGTTTTTTTAAATTTTCAAATAACATAATTATTTTATACTCTAAACTGTTATTTTCATAATATATAATCAGTGGACTTAGAAAATTAAGATCTGAAAATTCATTAATTATAAAATATGCCAATCTTAATTCAAACCTTATTCTTTGGTGTCACATGAGGATTACTAGACCATTTAAATTTAATTCGTTCCGGTCTTAATGAACATTCAGCAATTAGTAAATTTGTATGCTGATAGATTCTCAAAGCGTTAGTGATCACTTCAATCCGATACAATATGTGCGAAATAATAAGTCGCAAGGAGTAAATAAGATGCTCAACATAAGCATGTGTTACCCCGTTTTCATCCGTTATGCTGCATTGCATCCTGATATCGCTGAGAGTGTCTTCCAGTACGCAAAGAAGTTTTCTGTGTGATTCGAATTATCAGTTTCACTTAAAAGTATAATCCAATTTTAACATTTCAGCTAATATTTCAATATCTTGTTTCTTCCTTATTTCAAATTGATCATAAATTTTATCAACTTCAACCATACCAATTTTGTGCCCTAATATTTTACCTTCTCTAATGAATTCAGGATGTGTTAAACAACCCAAGCCTTTTAAACTACAGATGATTGGGTCCTTTAAATGTCTTGGCATGTCTGAATCGATTCTGTCTATTTGCTCATTTTTTTGAATCCACATCCAATTATAATCTTTTATGATTGGTATTACAGTATCGTACCCATCAGAGATTAATAATTTCAACATTTTTTCTATCAAATTATCTGGCCTAAAGATATAAGTAGGCTCCAATGAAACAATAAGATCAGGCTGTATACCCAGCTTATTTTCAATTTCACTATAGTACTTTTTATATACCATTTGAAGATCTACTACTTCTTGGGAATCGGATTTTTCTCTTAATAATGGCACCTTTGCACCATATTGTTTTGCATAAGCTGAAATATCTTCACTATCTGTTAGTACAATAGTATCATGGATAAAATCAAAGTTTTTAGAGTATTCCAATGTGTATTTGAGTATTGATGGATTATCAAATTTTTCTATTAAACTTTTTTTGACTGGAATAATACAAATTATTAATAAATCATCAATATTGATTGAACCCTCATCAATAATCCCATAGTTTTCTATAATATTAATTGTATTTTGAACTCTTGTAATATTATTATCATGGTGGATACCGTGATAATGGTAAACTGAAGCTTCGGGTGTATAAACTATCTCGAAATTTAATTTCAATACTTCAGATGCCCACAACCTATCTTCAATATTGGAAACATCCTCGTCAAATTTAACTTTATCCCAAACAGTTCGCCTGATAGCACTATTAGCATTATGGAAAAAGCTTTCATTTTTTTGTATTTTTTTATCAAGCCCAAAAGTTATTAATAAATCACGTTTTGTAATTGGTGAGCTAAAATTCATTGGCAGTTGGCGACCATAAACACCCGCTACTCTTTCATTATCAAAATCAATTATTAGATTATTTAGCCAATTATTATCATACGGTATACAATGAGCAGATAAAATAACTAATAAATCACCTTTACTATTTTTTATTCCCTTATTTAACGCCTTACCATGCGTATAATTAGTAATATTTACAACTTTAACTGGATACTGCTTAGCTTTATTTAATGTTTTGTCAGTACTTTCATTGTCAACAATAATAACTTCAAAATTTTTATAATCTTGCGAGAATATCGCTTTTAAACAATGCCCAATCCACCTTTCTTCATTTTTTGTTCTTATTATTATGGATACCATAGAATAAATCTCAGTAACTAATATTAACCCATTCGTTATTATTATTTAAACTATCATCAACTGCTTGAATGACCGCAGTAGAGCAAAGACTATCTTTAAAAGTAGGCCTTGAATTTTGAAAATTTTTTATTGTTTTTAATCCCAATTTTAAATCAATAATATCATAACAGAATTGTTTTATACTTTCAATGCCATAGCCTTTGAATACCTTTCGATTTTCACTCAGCAATGGATAAGTTTGATTGAAATACGGATTAATATCTTGTATACCATGCTTTTCAGTAACAATCTGTAACCCTCTATCTTTTTGATCGCTTTCTAAACGACCATTACTACCTATTATTTTTATTTTCTGATCCGATATTGCAGATGTATTATTTGGATCAATCCAATTAGTTAAAATAGTTGATGTAAAAGAATCTCCTTTATTACTTTGCCACTCAATTAGTACTTGAATTGCATCAAAAGTATTGAACCCCTCATCTTTCAACAAGGTTTTTTGTCCTGTTGCAATTAATCGAGTTGGAGTACAACCTGTGACAAAATATATTATGTCAACGTAATGGACGCCTAAATACTGGAATATATTTGTACCATCAATCCAACTCCTGAATATTTCCAGTGGGATTACCCTCCTTTGACTATATTCTATATGTGCGTACAAAATATCTCCAATAGTGCCTGAAGAAATAAAATCTTTTAATTTTAAGTTTGCAGCGTCAAGCCTCTTATGGAATTCAACAGCGCCATATACATTATTATTTTTTGCTAAACTAATTAGTTTTTTTGATTGAGATATAGTAGGTGTTAGGGGTTTAACTACTAGCAGATGAATTCCCCTTTCAATCAATCTTGATGCAATATCAAAATGATACTGATCAGGTACTGCAATAATTGCACAGTCTGGTTTAAACATTTCTAATGAATCTAAATAACTAGACGCATTCTCCCCATTTTTCGGTAATCCAATTATATTTAAACTACTTTTTGTGAGTTTTTTTATACCATCAACTTTTTTATATAACTTATCAATGCTTTTTGATGATGTGGCTGTTACATATATATCCTGAATTTTATTTTCAATAAACATCTCATTCAAAGCCGGTAAAATTGTACCAAATGAATCTGTATTTTTTCCAGAAACATACATTCCTGCACCAACTACAAGCACATTCAACTTTGTATTAGAGTTAGATAAATTATTCATGTATTATTACTAGTTTTCCAATTATACATTAATTCGGCAAGTTTAAAATCATCTTCATAATCAACATCAATGCATTCTAACTTGTTTACTTTAAATAAATAAGGCTTAAGGCCAATCCAATACTTCCATTCTATTTGTTCTTCTTTCCCAGCAATATATACTGATCCAGTAATGGTATAATTTTCATCTAATTCTTGAGTTAATAAATGCCAGTGACCATAATTAAAATTAAGTGGTCTCGCCTTTGCATTAATCAAAAATTCTTTAAATGGGAGCACAGTAATTAAACTATCATAATTATTTTCCTCTAATGACATAAATTTTTCCACAGTTTTTTTATAATCCATAAACAAGGGTGCAGTTACCATTGTCCAAGCAACATAAGGATTATCAGGTACAGTTTCTAACATATGAGTAAGATATTGGTGAAGTTTAGCAGATGTTTTACACATTTCAGGATCACGCCATAAAAATTCCACACCTTCTTTATCCGCAATTTCCTTAGCCCTTTGGCTATCACTCGAAACATAAATATGATCAAAGCACGCTGCTCTTTTCAAATGTTCAATTTTTATACTTAATAGATTTTCTTTGCCAGCAAATGATCGGAAATTTTTATTTTTTATTCTTTGTGATCCTTCACGTACAGGTATAACCGCTACAATCCCACGAGTTTTATTCATTATTAATACATTTACTTATATTTATTAAATGTATACACCACATGATTACATGCTTGAAAAAAAATCCCACAATCAACCATATAAGGAATGAATTGCACTCCTATATCAATCCACTTTTCTATATCTTCTTCACTCTGTGCAAGGACACCAGCCGCAATGCCATTATCTCTTATCTTTTTTACACATTTTTCTACCGCATTGGTAACTATAGGAGAATCAACATCATCTGGTACTCCTAAAGATTGCGAAAGATCATAGGTCCCAATATAGATTACATCTATTTGGTCAAGATTACAGATATGATCCAAGGAAGCAATTCCTTCTTCCCCTTCAACAAGCAAAATCACTATTGTCTCTTCATTCTCTATATTTGTCCTGTTTTTTTCATCAATCGCAAAATAGCCGCTGGATCGTGTAAAAACCGACATCCCACGATTACCAATAGGTCTATATTTAGCCGCATTTATTACATTTTTAGCTTGTTCTACAGTTTCAATTTGTGGGACAACGATACCATGTGAACCAATTTCTAATGCTCTTAAAATTGTTGGGCCATGTGCGGAAGGCACTCTTATTAATGGTGTACAAGATTCACTTTCAAGGGCTCTAATCATTTGTTCGGCAGTCTCCATTGTTGCAGGACCATGTTCACAATCTATAATGACAAAGTCAAACCCAGCAGCACCCATAATATTCGCAGCGGATGCCGATGGTATAACACTCCATGTTCCAATACAAGTTTCACCATTTTTTAATTGATTTTTTAATTGATTTTTTTTTCTCAAACTAATCCTCTCTAAAATTTATGTCATATTCATTGGCTAAATTTGAAAATTCATCCCAATCGATTTTATTAATCGGAATACCATTTTTTATTCTATAATTAAAAGCTTTCTTTTCAGGGTCATTTGGTACTCGAACAGGAGAATCATCACTTATAAAAGGTTCAGAACGAATTTCATCCATCATTTCTTTCATACGTTGCTTGAATTCTTCAACTGGTTGAAAACAATTAATCCTAATTCCTGATATAAAATGTCCCAATTTTCTTTTTTCTTCTAAAGGAGCAGTAAACATTGGTACAATAGACCTACCATAAGGCATTCCTGAAAGTTGACTACATAGCACTTCTATCATCATAGATAGACCAAACCCTTTATAACGTCCAATCGGGAACAAACTTGCCGCCTGATTAGCATCAAATGTTTCTTTACCAGATTTATCAGCAGCAAACCCACCAGGAATTGGAATAGAATCTTCTCGGTATTTTTTAACTTGGTTAAAACTAATATTAGTTGTGGCCATATCAAGGCAAAAAGGAGGTTCATCTTTACATGGTGCGGCAAAACAATATGGGTTAGTACCAAGGTAAGGGCGCTTACCATTATATGACAACATTAATGAATCAGCATGTGTAAAACTCCAACCGAGTAAATCTTTCTCAGCTAATGCTAAAGCATAATACGCAGCTGAGCCAAAATGAGTTGAATTTTTTATAATAACATGCCCACTTCCTGCTTCTTCTGCCATTTTAATGACATGATTAACTGCTTCCATACCAGCAGCATGCCCAAATGTATCATCAGCATCAAGAATTCCTGTTGTTAGGGATGTTTTTTTAAAATGAAAATTTGGATTACCATTAATTCGCCCAGATTTTAATGCGCGAACATAATGAGGGAATAGCCTAATACCATGGGAATCTACACCACGTAATGATGTCTGTACTAGACCATTAGCAACATACTCGGAGACAGAATCTTGTACATTTTCACTAAATAAAATCGCACGGATAAACTTCTCTACTTCTTTCGCATCGAGGAATTTGGATTTATTAACCTGTTTCTTTAAAGTACTTTTTCTATTCAAAATATTGACTTTCCCTGGTTGTAGTTAGAAAGTGTTTACCATCCTGTCATAGTTCTAGGTAATTAGTTTTTCGAAAGATTTATGCTTGTGAAAACTTTTTTAGATATCTGAAAGAAATTTAAATAAGACACTTTAATTTAAAATTTACCTTGTGGCAATAATTAATGGCCAATTTTTACTATCAAAAATATTTTCTATTTTAAATCCATAGTTTTCTGCAATATTTGTTAAACCTTCAATAGTCCCCAATATATTACCCCAAGTTTTATCTGTTTTTTCATAACCTTTTACACCTGGTGCGTTATACTCACCAATTCTATTCTTTCTTTTTAATTGACCTTGTAAAATGAGCAAATCTATATTACTTTTTTGAATTGCCTTCATTAAATCATGTACTTTGGGGCCAAGTAAATAAAAAACATTAGGCGCATTGAAAGTATCGTAATTCTTTATTATTGATAAATGTTTTAACATATCAATATTTTTAAACTCGATATTTTCGTATAATTTATTATTCATTGATTTCACCTGTTGAGCAAATTTGGCTCTTTCTATATCATAATCAGTTATGTCGCACCCAAATACTTTTGAGGCACCTTTGTCAATTGCAAAAAAAGAATAATTTCCATTGCAACAACCTAAATCAATCACTTTTCTTCCATCAAGATTTGGCACATTGTTTAACCAAACATCTGTTTGCTCTACCTTTTTGGAATGAGTATAAACCCCTGGGGCCAACTCAACATCTTGATACCAGTTTGCCGAAAAGATATTTTTTGATATGCTTATTTTTTTCTCAAAACTGTCCCTATACTTTCTGTACCAATGACTGATTATTTCCATTCTCATATTTCCAATATTATTTTTTCCGTCACCAGGGAGAATAATTCTAAATAATTCTTCGCATTTTATTCTTATAACAGATAATTTTTTTTCTCCTATATACTTCATCACAGCAGCTCTATTTGTACCATCTATTCTAATTCCAATTTCTGGCATATCTAAATAACATGGGGGAAACTCTTCTTCAAAACGAATATCATTTTTATTTATTTTTTTATACCCATTCTTTGAAATATTATTATATAATTCAATTATTTCATTGCATCTAGTCACACCTTTGTTTCTATACATGTATGTCTTTTTTATATTGTCTATATTATTTTCATTGTTTGCTATAGCATCAAGCAGTTCTTTCCTTGATTCATATTTGTATTGAGGAAGAAAATAATCAATATCTAATTCTATAATATCAAAATCAATTTTAGATTCAACCAATAGGCTTTTAATTGAATCTAAATGAATTGGGGGGAGACAGCCCTTGTATCCTTTTGGTGGCATGAATTCTTCCCATTTTAGTTTTCCTTCATGGTAGAACCTGTAGAATGAATATCTCAACGTTTTAATAAATTTGGATATTGTTATATGCCTATTTATAAGCGCGATTAAACTTATAGTTAATTTGTAAAAATATGTTTTAATCATTTAATTATTTCACTTTTGCTGTGAAAATAACCATTGCTTGACCCGCTTCTCCTTTATTATCTATAATAGACTTAGGGACTTTATCTTCATAATCAATTATATTAGATATTTATGATAAAGTAGCTAAACATTTTTTCAGTGAATCTATAATATAATTCACTTCATCATTAGACAATGAATAAAATAAAGGTAAGCATATATGGCTAGAACAAATTTCATTAGCTATTGGAAAATCATCATTTATAACAAAAGATTTTAAAGCAGGTTGTTTATGCAAAGGGATTTCATATACATAACCACTAAGATTAATACCATAATCTTCTTTTAATTTTACATGAAATTTTTCTCTATCTATACCTTTCAAATAAATAATATATTTGAACCAATTAAATCTTACATCATCCTTTACAGGCATAAATTCTATATTAGGTATTTCTTTCAAATTATCATTATAAATTTTTGCTATTTCTGTCCTTCTTTTAACAAATATTTCTAACTTCTCTAATTGTCTAATACCCATAAGTGCGCAGACTTCTGTCATTCTCCAATTATAGCCTAAAATTTCTGAATAGTTTTGATATATTGAATAAGGAGCCTTCCCGTATTGCCTCAGAAGTTTAGATTGTTCATACAAATAGCTATCATTTGTAGAAACCATACCTCCTTCTCCAGTTGTCATGACTTTTGTAGGAAAAAATGAAAATCCTCCGGCAATACCAAAAGTCCCAGCCATTTTTTCATTGTAGTAAGTTCCATGAGCTTGAGCGGCATCTTCAAATAATAAAATATTATTATCTTTACATATTGAAACCAAATCAACAATATTGGGGGAGACATAACCACCTATATGAACGGTCATCACTGCCTTCGTATTTTTTGTAATCTTTCTTAAAACATCTTCAGGGTCTAACTGCATATCATCTTTTATATCAGAAAAAATAGGTGTACCGCCTGCATTTATTATAGCATTTGCTGTTGCAATAAAAGTATTGGTAGGAAGAATGACTTCTCTACCAGCAATATCCATTGATCTACAAATCATCTCTAATGCTGCAGTCCCACTATTGCAACTAATTGCATAATTATTACCTTGATATTCTGCAAATCCATTTTCAAACTGCTTACAATATTTACCCATTGTTAAATATCCATCACCTGATAATAATCCTTTGAAATTTTCTAGTATAAATTGGATATCTTCTTTATCAAAGAAAGGTTTTAGTTCAGTAAGTTTCATCTTATTTATTCCTATTTATAGTATTCAACAATGTTTTCACAAACACACTGGATTTGAGATTCTGTTAACATTGGGAAAGATGGTAAACATAAACCTCTTTCATAAGCTTTCTCCGAATTAGGAAAATCCCCCTCTATATTTATGTATGGTTGAGTATGCATCGGAATATAAAATCTTCTACAGCCAATCCCCTTTCTTGATAAAAACATTTTTAAAGATTCTGGGTCATCAACTTCAACAATCACACGATGTGGAATCCTATATGTTTCATTATCTTCAACAGGAAAAAATACATTATCGATATTTGACAAATATTTTTTGTATAGGCTATTGTTTTTTATTTTTCTATCAATAAATAAAGGTAGCGATTCAAGCTGAGCAAAACCAATTGCTGTCTGAAGTTCAGTTATTCTGAAATTATATCCCGGTCTTTCAATTATATCTATACCCCTCTCTCTCCTACCATCATGTTTATAAATATTAACCTCTTCAATAATTTTTTCATCATTAGTTATCAAAATACCTCCTTCTCCAGTTGTTATGGTCTTATCCGCAAAAAAAGATAACATACCGAAATCTCCAAAGGTACCAACGTTCTTATTATCATACTTCACACCTAATGCTTGGGCACAATCTTCAATAACATGAATGCCTTTTAATTTTGCTATTTCCATTACTTTTTTCATATTAACAGCAAATCCATATAAATGTACAATAAGAACAGCTTTTGTTTTTTCATCAATACAATCATTTAATTTTTCTGGATCGATCGAATAATTATTTGAATTAATATCGCAAAAAACCGGTTCAGCGCCAACTGCAAGAATACTATTTACATCCGCAGGATGAGTAAAGGTTGGAACAATAATTTTATCTCCTTTACCTATCCCTAATGCTTTAAAACCTAATATCAATGCAGCAGTACCATTGCATAATGCTAAAGCATGTTTAATGTTGCAAAATTTTGAAATTCCTTTTTCAAAAAGGCGAGTATATTTTCCTTCTGAAAACCAATTCCTTGCTAAAACATCATTAACGTATTCCTTTTCCTTATCTCCAATCGTAGGCTCGTAATGAGGTATTTCTTCAGAAGATATCTGATCCATGTAAATTTGATATTGTTTTATAGCATCTGACATATTTTATAAACCATAATCATATTTTTTATAACATTAATTTTATACCATCATCAATTTTAGTAAACAAAAAGTTTTTGGTTTGAGATAAAAATTTTTCATTTGAAACATATGGGAATTGGGGGCCTTCTTTTTGTTCTAAATCATAATGAATTTTTGCATTAAATATATTTGATATGATTGTTGATACATCTTTAATAGAATATTTTTCATTATTTGATATATTATAAATACCAACAGGTATTTCCAGTGCAGCTATTATGGCATTAATAACATCATCTAAAAAAGTGAATTGAACCTTTCTATTTCCATCCCCCCATATTTCTATTTTATTATAATTTTTTGCTTGGTCTAACATTTCTCCAATAAGGTTAGAGCAATCCCCATTACCATAAATAGAAGCCAAACGTAATACAACTGAATTATTATTTTTTAAACATATACTTTCTGATAATGCTTTACTAAGTCCAAAAAAGTACCTATAGTTTATTTTATCAGGATTAATTAAAAAATTCAAATTCGTATTTTCATCAACTATTTTGCCATCATTTAAGCCATAATAAACATGATCACTACTTAAAAAAATCAATTTTTTACACGAACTTTCCATGGCAAGTTTAGAAATATTTTTTGTTCCATTAAATTGGTGATCAAATTCATCAATAAATGAATTTTTATATTTTTCTGCTGTTCCTCCAGCACAATGGACGATATAATCGGGTTTAAATTCTATCATGACTTCTCTAATCTCTGAATAATTATTTAAAGAAATATTTTTAGTAAAATTATTTTGTCCTTTTAAATCAATATTCAAAATATCATGATCTAACTCAAACAATTTATTGACTAATTGAGAACCAATAAATCCAGAACCCCCTGTTACAATTATTCTATTTTTCATCGATAAAAACAGGTACTAATATTCTGTTTTCCAAATTAATAATCCATCCTTTGAAAACTCAACTGGCATAACCGTGCCACCAATTTTTTCAAGCGCCCCAATAAGATTTTTTCTATTTTTATAATCTGATACTATTAATAAATAACCTCCACCACTTGCACCTAATGGTTTTATTGCTCTTGCGTTATGAGAAATAGAACAATCAATAAATTTCATTATATTTTTTTGTTTACCTAGGATGGACCTTCTAAGTTTTTTTTGTCCTTCAATAGAAAAGGTTTTAATAAATTTTGACAAATTTCCCAATAGTAAATTATTTTTCATCTCAACTGTTTTCTGCTTTAGAATATTAAAATTTTCAATAATTTTATCCTGGTTTTTCTTATACTGCTCAACTTCTATGTTAACTGGATCTTCTTTTGATCTTTCTTGATGCATAAAACATAAAATTAAATTTGTTTCAAGCTCATTAAGCATTTTGGAGTCAAGTCGCAATGGAGTAACTATAGTATTATCTTTTTTGTATTCTATAAAATTAAATCCTCCGAATGCTGAAGCATATTGATCTTGACGTCCAACAACTAGGCCTAAATCATTTTTTTCAATATCATAAGCTAATTCTGCAATTTCATATTTATTTATATTTAACCCAAGATATTCATATAATAGACCAATTACTAATACAGCCACTGAACCAGAAGAACCCATTCCAGTTCCAGGTGGTGCACTACATTCTATAGTTAAATTGAACCCTTTACCTGGAGTAATTCTATTTACTATAGCTTTAATTAAATCCAGAGTACCATCTAAAGGTATATATTCATTTGTTTTATATTTTACCAATACTCCAAAATCGAGTGATTCAATAATTATTTTATCATCTTTTCTAGGGATTAATGTTCCAACTGCATATTTATTAATAGTTGTAGATAAGGTTAACCCACCATGGTCTGAAGAGTAAGGCTCTAAATCAGTCGAGCCACCTCCAAAACTAATTCTTAATGGTGTTTTAGATCTATATACGAGCAATATAATTTGTAAAGTTTTTTAATCTATTTTCCGTGCCAATATCGTAAAAAGGGCCATCGTAAATAAATGATTTTATTGAACAATTTTCTTTTAATAATTTAGGTATAAGTTGTTTTTCAATGGAAGTTTCCTCGTCATCATTTACTTTGTAGAAAATTTTCCGGTTCAAATAATAAATGCCACAACTCATAAATGAGCCAAAAGATTTTTCTTTATATGAAACTATATTACCATCATTATCAATTTCAATGCCTGCATAATCCTTCGAATCTGTATTCTCTGGTTTTTTAATACATAAACCAAAATCAATTTTTTTATTTTCAAAGTGATTAATGAATGATTGAAAATTCAGATCTGTATAAGTATCACCATTAAGAGCAATAAAATTTTCACTGTTTACTTTAGAAAACGCATTTTTGATTGCTCCTGCAGTTCCAAGTTTTTGCTCATCTACTGAGTATGTGATTTTAATATTATCAAAATCATCTGATGAGTCAAAGTAATCAATTATAGCATCAGACGCATACCCTAGTAACAGTGTTATTTTATTAATCTCATATTTATTTAAATTACTTATTATATAACTCAAAAATGGTTTATCCATAATGTCAACCATACATTTTTGTTTGCCATTTAAAATATGTGAAATTCTTGTCCCTAACCCGCCAGATAAAATCATAACATGCATTTAAAGTATTTTATAACCTAGAATAAATTTTATTGTAATAATCTGATGCAATGATTTTCGTATCAAGACGTGAAGCAATTTTAACAGATGACTTTTCATATAGTGTTCTATCTATTTTTTTAAATTCATCTTCAAAAGTTTTTGCTATACGATCTTCAATATCTTTGAATTCAGATACTAAAAATCCATTTTGTCCATCAATAATGATATCCCGAGCCATTCCAACATCAGTTGTAATCACAGGAATTCCACATGCCATTGCTTCAACTAGAGCTAGTGGTCCTCCTTCAACTCTAGAGGTTACCAAATACAGATCAAGAGCATTATAATAACCTGGTAGTTCAATTTCAGGCATATGTTTTTTATCCGAATATTTATGAGTAAAGGGAATACCTGATTTTAATAAATTATTTTTAACATATCCTCTAGCAGGTCCAACAAGTAAACAATGAATATTATTTTTTGATGCAATTTTTTCTACCGCTTTGCAAAAAATATCCGGACCTTTTACTAATTTAGGGTCTTCACCACTACCCCAACCTGCACCATCTTTTTGAAATGATCCGATACATATTGAATCTTTAGGGATACCCAATGAATCTCTTATTTTTTCTCTATCTTTCATTTTATACGGTTTAAAGTATCTTGTATCAACTCCGAGTGGAATAATAATTAACTTTTCTTTTGGGAATCCTTGAGAAATTAACTCATCATAAGTTATAGAGCATGAGGTGTGTATTATATCAAATCTATCTATGTTATCAATAATACTATTAATTTGTTTTTTATCTGGATTTGGTGTGTATTCAGGGTTTATATGGAACCAAGTTAAAATATTTTTGCAGCTAGAATGAGGTAAATTCAGCTTACCTCCAATGGTTGACAGAGCTGGCCTTGAGCCAAAATGTATAATTTTATTTCTAAATAATTTTGTTGATTCTGCGATTGATGCTTTAATTAAATTTTGATCATTTAAAGAACGTGTAATTCTTATCCCATCCCATAATGTTGTCCAGCTAGATTCAACGACATAATATAAATCAGCATTTTTCATCAATGAAAAGCCATGTTTTAAATATTTTTTAGTTTTATTTACATAATTAATGATTAATTCTCTTATAATGTTTATACCACTTTATAAATAGCGGTATGCCCTCATCGATACTTGTTTTAGGATTAAAATTTAGCATTTTATTTGATTTTGATATTTCAGCAAAACTTTCCTTCACATCACCTGGTTGCATAGGCTGAAAATCTATAATTGCTTTTTCCCCAAGTGTTTTTTCTATTATTCCAACAACATCCATTAATTTTTCACTTTTATTATTCCCAAGGTTAAATATTTCGCATTTATGATTCTTTTCTAATGCTGCTCTTGTACCTAATATTATATCATCGATGTAAGTAAAATCTCTTTTCATATCACCATGATTAAAAATCTGTATGGGTTCCCCCGAAAGAATTCTTTCAGTAAAAATAAACATAGCCATATCTGGCCTTCCCCAAGATCCATAAACAGTAAAAAAACGAAGCCCAGTAGTGGGCAAATTATAAAGATGAGAATAAGAATGAGCTATTAATTCATTTGCTTTTTTTGTTGCACCATATAAAGCAATAGGTCTACTAACTTTATCTTTTTCACTAAATGGAGTTTTGGTATTAGCTCCATAAACTGATGAACTAGATGCATATATTAGTCCTTCTACATTATTATGGCGACACAACTCAATAATATTTAAAAATCCAACCAAATTAGAATCCATATAAGCGAAAGGATTTGTAATACTATAGCGTACGCCAGCTTGTGCAGCTAAATTAACAACTTTATTTGGACTAAATTTTTTAAATACTTTTGATAGGCTATCTAAATTAGATATATCAATTTTGTTAAATGAAAAATTTTTATAGGTTTTTAGATCATCAAGCCTAGATAACTTAAGAGTCACATCATAATAATCATTTAAATTATCAATGCCTAGTACCTCATATCCATCATCTAATAAAGATTTGCAAAAATGATAACCGATAAAACCAGCTGCTCCAGTTGCTAAAACCCTCATTTTATAATTGATATATCTTTATTGTTTTATTTAAACAGATAATTTACAGGCGCCAGTGTGCTATTGTTGTATTTTCAAAAAACTTTTTTGACAAAATTGATTTTATATCAATAAATACACTATTATTATTTAAAAATAATTTCCATTTATTTTTGCTAATTGATTTGAATTCATCGTGAGCAACAGCAACAATAATTACATCCATATTTGCAATTTCATTTTGTTGGATTAATTCAACATTATACAACTCCTTTGCCGCATCCTTATCTGCATAAGGATCTGTGACAAAAACATCACAACCATAGGCTTTTAAATAATCAATTATATCGGGCACTTTTGTATTTCTAAGATCAGGACAATTTTCTTTAAATGTTATACCAAAAATAGTAATCTTAGCACCTATTGGATTAATACCATTACTGGCCATTTGTTTAACAGCAGATTCAGCCACATAATTGCCCATACTATCATTAATTCTTCGGCCAGCTAAAATAATTTCAGGATGATAACCAATTTCTGTAGCTCTATGAGTTAGATAATATGGATCTACACCAATACAGTGACCTCCAACTAGTCCAGGGTAAAAGGATAAAAAATTCCACTTTGTGGATGCGGCATTAAGAACTTCAGTTGTGTCTATATCAAGTTTGTTAAAAATCTTTGAGAGTTCATTTATTAATGCAATGTTTACATCCCTTTGAATATTTTCTATAACTTTTGCAGCTTCTGCAACTTGAATTGATGAAGCCATATAGGTACCAACCGTAACAATATTTTGATATAATTCATTAATAAATTCAGCAACTTCCTTATTTGATCCAGAAGTTATTTTCGTAATATTTGTCAAATTGTACTTTTTATTTCCAGGGTCAATCCTTTCAGGACTATAACCACAAAAAAAATCTTTATTGAATTTTAATCCGGATGTTTTTTCCAATAGTGGAACACAAAATAGTTCTGTCGCACCAGGATAAACCGTAGACTCATAAATTACCACATCATTCTTTTTCAAAATTTGACCAATAAGACTGCTTGCTGAAGCAAGCGAAGACATATCGGGGTTATTATATTCGTCAACTGGTGTTGGAACAGAGATGATATAAATATTACAATTAGAAATATCAGCTAAATCCGTTGTGAATGTAATTTGCGCTTTTGATAATTCAACATTATCTACCTCTAATGTCCTATCTGTCCCAGCTTTTAGCTCTTTAATTCTTTCTTTATTTTTATCAAAACCAAAAGTTTTAAATTTTTTACTAAATTCAAGTACGAGCGGCAAACCAACATAGCCAAGACCAATAATTGCAATATTAATTTGATTATCTAATGTTTTGAATTTCTTTTTTTTCATTTATTATTTTTACCGCGTATAGATAAATATATAAATAGTGTAATAAAAAATATAAGAGTAATTAAATAAAAAGTATTAACTAACATTAACTTTTCTGAATAAAGACCAAAATAAACCGGATTCTTCGACTTATGACCAAGATAATATGGTAGTCCAATAATAAATAAGATAGATAGAATACCTGAAACACGGCGATCATAAAAAATATCTTTCCTCTTTTTCTTTATAAAAAGCTTTATTTTTCTGAGCTTACGTCTTTCATACATGTCATCATTATCTAGATAAGATCGGATAAATCCGAAAATAATACCTATACCTAAACCAAACAATCCGCTTAACAAAAGAGAAAGTTTCATATTTTTACTTTCGGCATCCAATGGAATCTGTGGTCCATCTAATACTTGAACAATAGATGCTTCTTGAATCTCTTCAATTTTAGCTAATTCTAATTGCTGCTTAAGAGTTAGAAAGACCCCTTTTTGTATTTCTACTTCCCGGGTTAATCTCTCATGCCCAAGAATTAAAGCTGGAGAGGATAATTGCCGATTTTTTTCACGAAAAATTCTTAGTTTTTGCTCTGAATCAATAAGATCATCTTCTACAGATTTTATTCGATTATCAATAAAATCCAATTTTTCGTTCACATTTTGATTTTTATAAAACCGATTAAGTTTTATTAATTCATCTAGAACAATCTTATTTAAATCTCGAGCAAATTTTGGCTCAAAAGCTTTAGTCGTTAACACACTAAAAGAACCTTGATTCTCAAATGTTATCATTCCTTGAAACCTGCCAAGTGCTTGCTGAATCAATGTGTCTTGATTCGAATAAAGTGTTTCATTATTTTTTGTTAAAATAGCCAGTAAAGGCAATTCAACACCAAATTTATCCGTATAAAAGGAATTATTTAACACTCTCTCTGCAAAAGTTCGACTTATAATTAGCTCAGGGAATAAAGAGGGACTGGATAAATCAGCATTTCCGCTCGATGCCATACCAATTCCAAACTGAGAAGCTAACCCAGAAATTCCAGCTGGTATCGATTTATTTTCAGATAATAAAATTGTGGAAGAAGACTTATAGACTAATTCCTTATTAAACTGGACATGTGTAAAGGTAATAAAAACTGTAATTATTGTTGTTATAACGATTACCTTTAACTGTTTGGCTATAGTTAGGAGGATGTCGGAGAGGGATATCGTATCTTCCTCGAAGATACTCGGTGACGAGTAAACCGGGGAACCATCAGGAGTTTGGGGATTGTCAGCAATTGGCGGAGAAGATTTATTGAGTTTTGCCACGATGTGGTGGGGGACTTGGTTGCGGGATTTCCAGTTGGAAACCGCCTGGGGAGTGGTGTTTAAGACTCTGGCAAGCTCCGCAAGTGTGGTGACACCGCGGGAGGACATTAGGGTTTCTAATTCGGAAAAATTCATTACAATAGTAAAGAGTTATGAGTTATGGGTGAAGAGTAATGAGAAAAGGGTAAAGAGCGGGGGTGAAAAAGCATCATTTGGATTGCTTCGATTTTAGGTATTTGATTAATCCAAGTAGCATTCGTCGAATTTCCACAACCTTATCAAGAATATCGATATTTTGACTTTTCCACACGTCTAAATCTTTGTGGGTTTTTATATTGGCTTTTTCTGTGACTATTTCAATTATTGAGTTGTTGTGCAAGGATAACTGTGGTGATCATTGATGCGATAATGGATGTCCAGTTCGTGGCGAATTGGGTGATATTCAAGGGTTCTTCCGGTGCCTTTTCATTGACAATAATGGTGGCCCCATCTTCAATTTTTGGCGTCGTATACCATTTGTTCGGGCCCACCAATCCATTGGCATGTACCACGATAATACTTTTTCGATTTCCCAGTTCCGTCACACCACCGGCGGAATTGATATAATACCTTAGGGATTTTCCTCGCCTAAATTCAATTAATCCCGGGTTATACACCTGGCCGGAGACATTTACCGTTCCTGTACTTTCTTTCACCACTACGCTATCACCAGGCATGAGTGTTATACTTTCGTTTTGCCACGCCACACGCACTTTAGTATCTTTAGCATCTTTAGCATCTTCAACATTTTCAACATCTTCAGCATCCAATAAAACTGCACTTTGGGATGGTGTTGCTTCAAAATATTTTTTATCTCTGTAGATTGAAATACCATTTTTTAACGCCTTTGCTGTAAGGTTTCCTGCACGGCCAATTACAGATTGGAGTGTTTCATTATCTGAAATTAAGGGATATGCACCGGGGACGTTTACTTCTCCACTGATATTAATATTATCTTTTTCAAAATAATTCAAATTAGCATGGATGACCACCCTATCCAAATTTTGGAGCAGGATATCTTTTTTTTCCCTGTCATTATAAATATCTGCCAAGTTCACTTTGATAACATTTTCATAGCGGGACTCTGGATCCCGGCGGTTAATTTCTGCCTGATGGTGATATACGGATTTCCAGAATGTGGAATCTTCAAACCCTCCCCCCAAAGCGAGGAGTGCTTTTATTGTCATGCCCTTATAATAATAATAGATTCCAGGAACCTTCACCTGACCGATAATTTCCACGAATTGATTTTCCTTAAAAATATGACGGACTGATATACGGTCGCCATTTTGGAGGGGAATCAGTTTGGCATTTTCAATATTAATATAATGCCCTTCATAAACGCCTTCGGGACTTCTTTCACCCAATGGCTTAATCCGACTCAAGCCAATTTTATCTGCCGCTTCCGGTGTTAATCCACCAGCGTATTGGATCAAGTCAAAAACAGTTTCACCAGCAACACCTTCATAAATCCCCGGGTTAACGACTGCGCTATCTACTTCCACTGTACTGCCACGAACGGGGATTACCACAATATCTTGATCTCTCAATTGAATATTGTTGGGCAAATTCCCTTTTAGTAAATAATCATATAGATCAACTACTGTCACCACTTCACCATTCCTTTTAACCTGTATTGTCCTTAACGAACCGGTATTATCTACTCCGCCGGCTTGAATGAGGCCGGTGATCACCGTAGAGAACGGATGAATAGGGTAAACACCAGGATACTGAACTTCACCCACAAAGTTGACATTGACCGCTCGTAATTCACCCAAAGAAACATCAATAAATGTGGTTGGATTTTTTCCTTTGAGCGTGGCATAGATGCGGCCATATTGATCTTTCAAGTACTGTCGGGCTTCGTTTATTGATTTCCCCGTTATGTTCATAAGGCCGACTTTTTCATCATATATCTTGCCATCGCGAGAAATTGTATATGATTCACGAAGTTGGGTTTCACCCCAGAGCAAAATAACTAATTCGTCACCAGAGCCTAACAGATAATTAGCAGGTGTGGGCAAGTTTTCCCAGAATCCTACAGTATCACGGCGTGTAAAAAAGTCATATCCGAAATGCTTTAATCCCGCCTCTTCTTCCTTCATTTCATCAAAAATTTCTATCGGTTGATATGGCGTAATTTGGGCTTGACGCGGCAAGCCTGTGGTGGGATCAATGTCCCCACCTTCCCTGGTGGGGAGTTGCAGTTGCTTCTGATTCTTCTCATATTCCGCTTTAAGCTTTTGCAATTCCTGAATGGACTGTCCATATCCCAATGCAAAGGAACTCACGAAGAGAGCATACACAATTTGTTTATATTTGTTTATCATAATTTTATCTCAATATGGAGGAAAATAAGATTATTATTGGTGAATTCATACTTTTTTTATGGCTCCGCCCAGTCAGTCCCACTTATTGGGTCTGAACACGGCTCGTATATTATAAATCATGCCCATATTTGGGATTGGAAACCCATATGGGGGTTAATTGTTTACTTATTTAGTGAATTATTCAATTTGTTACCGAATTCCGGCGACATTTGACATAAATATACACATTTATATCGGAATAAGGCTATTTTTATAAATTCTTTGTGAATAAATAGTTAGCCGCTAAGTGCGCTAATGATTCGGAAAAAGGCAGCCACAGGAAAAAAATACATTCAATTCGTTTACAATTACCGGTAATAACTCCGGTATCGGAGTACGGGGACCGATTTATTTTTAAACAATTGATAAATAATTTTGATTCATTAGGAACTTATATAATGATTAATTATTCAATTTTATTGGAAAAGGATGAGTAAGATTTCACATAAATTCTTTTTATATATTTAAGGGATTGAAATCTCTTCTCTTTTCATATTGATATTACTAAAAAGAGGAAAACATAAGGAATCCTATGAAAATACTGGTAACCGGCGGATGTGGATTTATCGGAAGCAATTTTGTGCTTCAGCAAATCAATACCACTCAGAATACAATTCTTAATCTGGATAAACTCACTTACGCAGGAAATCTGAATAACCTTTCTAAGGTTTCAAAAGATCCTCGCTATGAATTTGTGCAAGGAGATATTTGTGATTCTAATTTAGTCTCCAATACTATTTCTGATTTCCAGCCCGATTCCATCGTTCATTTTGCCGCTGAATCCCATGTGGACCGGTCGATTGATGGCCCCATGGATTTTGTGAATACCAATATCGTTGGCACAGCAACATTACTCAATCTTTCTCGCAAATACATTGAAGCCAAAAGTCAAATGGCAGAAACTGGAAACTTTCGATTTTTACATGTGAGTACAGATGAGGTCTTTGGTTCACTTGGAGATGATGGGTTCTTTACGGAAACCACTCCTTACGATCCCAGTTCGCCCTATTCAGCGTCAAAGGCCGGTTCCGATCATCTTGTTAGAGCCTGGACACGCACCTACGGATTTCCTGCCTTAATTACCAATTGTTCCAATAATTATGGCCCTTATCAATTTCCGGAAAAATTGATCCCCTTGATGATTGCCAACTGTATAGATGAAAAACCGCTTCCTGTTTATGGTGAAGGTCTAAATGTAAGAGACTGGCTATTTGTTGCAGATCATTGTGACGCCATTTATTCTGTCCTCCAAAAAGGCGCCCTTGGCGAAACGTACAATATTGGCGGTAATAATGAGATCAAGAATATTGATATAGTAAATACCATTTGTTCCATCCTCGATGAAATGAAGCCCAGATCAAATGTTGGTTCATATACTGAACTCATCAATTATGTTACCGATCGTCCAGGGCATGATTTTCGCTATGCCATTGATGCATCTAAGATCAAGGGTGAAATTGGTTGGGCGCCAAAAGAGACCTTTGAAACGGGTATTAGGAAGACGATTCAGTGGTATTTAGATAATGAAAATTGGTGGAGAAAAATTCAATCAGAAAATTATGAACAAGAGAGACTTGGTTTGAAGTCTTAAGGTTATTTCGCATGCAATTAACAAAATTAGTTATTAATTATGTTATGTCTAGCATAGTAGGTTTTATTGATAATAAAATAAGGGATTAGTTATTGAAAAAATATACTTTAGTTTTACTCAGGCATGGTGAGAGCCAGTGGAATCTTAAGAATCGATTCACAGGATGGACTGATGTAGACCTCACGGAAAAAGGGATTGCTGAAGCAAAATCTTCTGGACAATTGTTGGAAGATGAAGGATTTGAATTTGATCTTGTCTATACTTCTGTTTTGAAACGGGCGACGCGTACCATGGATTTATGTTTGAGAATAATGGGTATAGAGAATATTCCCATTAAATATGACTGGCGGCTTAATGAACGGCATTATGGGGCACTCCAAGGGTTAAATAAGGCAGAAATAGCACAAAAGTACGGGGATGAGCAGGTGCTCATATGGCGACGCAGTTATAATATATCGCCACCGCCTTTGAAATTAGATGATGAACGACATCCCCGGTTTGATGATCAATATAGTAATTTAGATCCGTCTGAATTACCAACATCCGAATGCTTAAAAGATACGGTAGATCGTTTTCTCCCTATCTGGCATGAAACAATCGCGCCGAGCATTAAGTCTGGGAAAAAAGTGCTGATTGTAGCTCACGGCAATTCTCTTCGGGCTTTGGTAAAACATTTAGATAATATATCCGATGAAGAAATCGTCGGGCTCAATATCCCCACTGGAGTCCCGCTGGTTTATGAATTAAATGATCAGTTAAATCCAATGAAACATTATTACCTCGGCGACCAAGAGACCATTGCCAAAAAAATCTCTGCCGTTTCAGCTCAGGGGAAAGCAAAATAATTGTTCCATATTATTCTTTTCGAGCCGGAAATCCCCCCCAATACAGGAAATATCATTCGACTTTCCGTTAATACCGGTTTTGATCTTCACTTAATTAAACCGCTGGGGTTTTCTGTAGATGAAAAAAGCCTGAGAAGGGCAGGAATGGATTATATAAGGAAAACCAACTTTAACATTTGGGAGAGTCTAAATGACTGCCTCAAAAAAATCAATTATCAGTCAGTTTATTCTATTTCAACTAAGGGGGAAAAAATATATTCTAACTTAAAATATGAAAAAGAAGATGCATTTATTTTTGGTCCTGAGACCACAGGCCTACCTCAAAAAATTATTGATCAATATGATTCTATAACAATCCCTATGAAATCAGCAGGGCGGAGTATTAATCTGGCCAATGCAGTTTCTATCATTGTTTATGAGGCCTGGCGACAACTAAAGTTTATGTAATCCAGGAAGCTATATCTTTTCCGATAGCAATGGCTGAAGTCAGCCCTGGAGATTCTATTCCAATTAAATTAATCCATCCCGGGAATCCCTTTTCTTGTTCATGGGATATATAAAAATCTGGCATGGGATTTTTATCCATCCATATTTTGGGACGAATACCAGCATAATCAGGCGATAAATCTTGTTTTTTTAACCCACGGATATATTGACATCCTTCTGAATAGAACTGATCAATCAAATATTCTTCAACATCGTAGTTTTCTTCTTTTCCATCCGTCCAATCGGCGCTGGGCCCTAATCGCATCATTTGAGTTTCATCGAAACTAAGATGTATTCCCAATGAACCATGTTTCTCATCCGGCAGAGGATATATCAAATGCTTAAAGGCACCACGCCACTTGGACGACAATTTATAATAGCAGCCTTTGGAATATCTCAGAGAAGGGAAATCTTCATCAATCATATGGGCGACTAAATCACTTTCTAACCCAGCAGCATTAATAACCCATTCAGAAAGGGCCTTTTCGATCTCACCATTTGCATTTTTAATGTCTAGTTCATAACCATTGTTTTCTTGCTTAACATCCATAACCTGAGATTTAAATAGATAATCATGGTCATTTTCTTGGGAAATTTTATAGAATTGCGCCATGAGATCATGAGTGGAAATAATACCAGTACATCCCACATGTAGAGCAATGTCAGCTTTAATATTTGGTTCGAGTTTATTCATCTCTTTTTTATCTATAATCTGTATTTCAGGAACCTCATTTTCCTGTCCATTTTTGTATAGCGTATTTAGTTCTTCTGATTGATGATGCCTACCCACAACCAGCTTTCCACAGCGGTTATACCAAATATCGTTTTTATCACAAAAATCATAAACCATATCTCTGCCAAGCGTACAATATTTAGCTTTGAGTGAACCTGGCTTATAATAAATACCAGAATGAATCACCTCACTGTTTCGGCTGGAGATACCACGGCCAAAGGATT
>Ga0315338_1000660_pt1 | contig 66403 bp, 52 predicted proteins | sample ASW8metaG_FD_204518 | JGI IMG/M metagenome (GOLD analysis project Ga0315338, IMG submission 204518) | Ammonia-oxidizing marine archaeal communities from Monterey Bay, California, United States - ASW #8 | ecosystem: Environmental > Aquatic > Marine > Coastal | place: USA: California | collected...
CAGAGCGGAGCTTTCGTAAAGCTCAGGTCACCGGTTCGAGTCCGGTGGGTGGCTCTTCTGTCCCCCGGAGAGGGGGGCCTGGAGGTCTTGCCCATGCGTGCGATGTGGACGGCGTTGGTGTTGGTCGGCTTTGGATCTTCGAGTCTCCCGGCGTTCGGGCAGGATGAGCATCCGACGGCGGCGGCGCCGCCTGTCGCGGCGCCACTCCCGCCGCTTGGTGCCAATCCGACCGCGGGTGACATCATCGAACGATTCATTGAAGTGACCGGCGGACGGGCGGCGTGGGCGTCGCTCCGCAGTCTTCGTGGATTGGGCACGCTTGAAGTGGTCGGCGCCAATGTGGGGGGGAGCCTTGCCATCTTCCAGACGCGGGATGGGTTCCGCATGTCTGTCGACGCTGGCGGGTCCGCCGCGCAGGTCACCATTCGCAGCGGCGATGAGGCGTGGACGGTCCGGCCCGATGGCACCGTGCAGGAAATGACCGGCGGAGCCCTTCGCAAATTACTGCGAGATCGTCCCTTCAATCCACTCATTGAGGCGGCCGCGTTGTATGCAAGCATGGAACTGGCGGGCATTGAGGAAGTCGACGGAAGCCCCGCGTGGAAGATTCGCTGTGTTCCCATGGATGAACCAGGCAGCGAGGAAGTGCGATTCTTTGATGTGGCAACCGGGCTGCAGGTCAAAGTGATCGAGCAGGGGGCCGGCAAGGCCGCCGCCTTTCCAACCGAGATCTATCTGTCGAACTACACCCAAGTCGGGCCGGTCAAGGTGGCATTCAAGACCAGGATCGGCGTGGCCCGCCGCAGCGTGCAGATTACTGTTGAGGCGATGCAAGCCAACGTGTCGATTCCCGACTGCCTCTTTGTTCCGCCAGCTGGCCCCGTTCAAGCGGCCGAGTCACAGCAGGAATCCCCGAAGCAGACGCTTGAAGCATTCATGTCGGTTGATCTCGAGTCGATGAGTACGCCCGAAGCCATCCACTGGCTCGCCCGCCTCGATGCGGCGAAGAAGGCGGTCGATCCAGCAGACCCCGATGCCAAGGCGATCGTTGATGCGCTGGCGCAGTTTCACCGTCTGTGTGTGGAGAAGGTACGGGGGTAGCGGAGCGTCCCTTCGCCGCAAACCGGCGAAAAAGACAGCCGCCGGCCCGAAGGCCGGCGGCTGCAATGAGCACAGGTTGGTGGCTGAATCAGCCAGTGCAGCCAAAGTCTGCGATGGCCGTCAGCAGGTCGTCGACGTTGTACGCGCCGCCGAATCCGTTGATGATGGTCAGGATGTCGTCGACATCCGTGTCACCATCACCATCGACGTCACCGGCGCACGTGCTGTCGCACTCGTCCGGGATGCCGTTGCCGTTGGTGTCATCGCTCGTTCCGTTGGCGATGTCGCACGCATCGGGCACGCCGTTGAGGTTGCAATCAAGCTCGCCCGAGTAGGTGATGTACCCGCCCGTCATGGCCTGCCAGACAACGTCGTTGCTGTCGCGACCCTGGAAGAGGGCTTCAACGAGCACTTCTGCATCGAAGTCCATCGCCGTCAAACGCGCGATGAGCACACCGTTCTGCTCCGAGCAGTCGTCCGCGACGAACGACTGACTTTCGCCCTGAGCGTCGGTCGGAATGACGAACCAGACGCCGTTGCCGACGGACAGGTCGCCACCACTCTCGAAGTCGGTCCAGTCGATGCCGACCTGATTCAGGGCGTTCTCCGGGAAGGGATTGCCGGTCGAATCAAGGGCGCCGATCGTGACGCGGGAGTCCCACTCCAGATCGGGGACCGAGGGATAGAACGCGGGGTTCACATCGATCGAGGTCGGGCCGCCATAGGCGTCCTGATAGAAGGATGTGCTGCAGGCCACCGTCTTCTGCTGGTCGTCATTGCCCGCCACCGCGTCGAGCCGCCAGCCCGCAGGCATCTGGGCGAAGACATCGATGGTGAAGTTGGGCTGATCGAACGAGAGTCGATCAATTCCGACAACAGAATAGGCAATGGTGACATCGTCGCTGCCGCCTTCGTCGCACGGATTGGGCGAGCAGGAGGATCCGACGCCATGCCAGGTGCCGGACTGAAGTGTGCACTCGGTTTCCGAGTACTGATGACACATGGTGCCAAGACAGCAGGCACCGAGGTCCGAGGAACCGCACGGGTCATTGGTGCAGTCGGTTCCGTCGCCCTGATACTGGCCGCCTGAGTCCTCACAGATCAACTGCGTCATGACCTGGCAGACCGACTTGAGGCAGCAGGCACCTTGGGCGGGAGCCTCGCACGGATTTGGCGAGCATGGGATGCCATCGCCCTGGTAGGCGCCGCCATTGGCAGCGCAGACGTCGGCGGCGAGATATTCACACGAGGATCCGAAGCAGCAGGCACCTTGTTGAGGCGTCCCAAGGTCTGCATCGATCGTCAGTGTGCCCGGGCCCGTATCAGCCAGCCACCCGCCCAGGCGGATGTAGTAGGACTGCCCGCTTGAGACGGCAATGCCGTCTATCTGCGAGTGGTAGGCCTGGCAGCCACTGCTGTCGTCGGCATCACCGTTGCAGGCGATCTGCGTCAGCGAACTACAGGACGTTCCCTCGTACAACACCATGGACGTGTCATAGGAATTGACATCGCACGTCGAGAACGATGCGGTTCCGTCCGCTCCGGGGGTCCACTTGAACCAGAAGTCGGGGCTTCCGTCCCAGTCGAGAAAAGTGCCGTCGCACTGAGAATCATCAGGATCGCCGTATCCGCTGTCGGAGTTTCCCGAGGTGTCGAAAGGATTGGCCCCCTCGGAGGCCATGGCGGACTCGCTGCAGTTGTCGCCATCGCCGCCGCCACCACCGCCGCAGGGATTACCACTGCAATCGGTGCCGTCGCCGAGGTAGGCGCCATTGCAGTCCGCTTCGGTCGTGACAGAGCAGGAGGTGCCGACGCAGCATCCGCCGGTCGGATCACCACCACCGCACGGATCACCCGAGCAGTCGGTGTTGTCACCGAGGTAGGCGCCATTGCAGTCCGCTTCGGTCGTGACCGAGCAGGAGGTGCCGACGCAGCAGGCGCCGGTCGGATCCCCGCCGCCTTCGCACTGGGACGGATCGCAGTCGTTGCCGTCGCAGTTGAACTCATCGCAATTGAGATAAATCGGGATACCGTTCCAACTGTAGGTGCCGTCGTCGCAATAGCCATCGCCGACCCAGGAGGCCGGACAGCAGTTGCCATTGCAGTCTTCGATTTCGCCGGCAGGACAGTCGCCGCCGCCGCCACCGCCGTAGCAGGCGGACTCTCGGGCGGACACAAAGCCGGAAATGTCGATCCGCGTGCCGTAGTTCTCGCATGAGTACGAGCAGTGCGTCACGACGCCGATGATCTCGTTGTTATAGAGAATCGATGACCCTGAATTGCCGTAGGTGACGTCGAGGTTGTACAAGACGGCATCGCCGCTGAGCGAGAGCATCGGGCCTTCGCAGAACTGCTGTGTTTGTGATCGGACGCACTGTTCGTCCACGCCATAGCCATTGACCGTCAAATTGCCGGACGATGGGATGCTTGAGGCGATCGACGCCATGACGCCATACCGCTCGTAGGGCGTTTGCCCGGAACTGTTCGTGCCGGCCTTCATGCCTCCATAGTCGTTGCCGACGCCGCCGTCGACGCCAGATTGGGCAGTGACTGGGAATTGGTCCGCCACGCCCGGATGGTTGACTGAACAATTGTTGCTCGAGTCGGGCACATTGAATTCGAGTACATCGGCCGAACCGAGGCAGTGGCCCGCTGTCACGAAACACGAGTCCGTGTTGTACATGGTCGCGCTGCAGCCGACCGGCATGAGCCGGGCAAATCGGTTGTCGCTTGAGGGGACGCGGTCATCCGCGTCGCAGATGCCACAGCCATCGCCGCGGTTCGGGTCGACCAGTTCCCACGTCGCCGTGTCGACGGATACGCGACTCGAGCTCAGTCCATCCGCGATCACTTCGATGCGGACGGCGTTTCCGTTGAAGTAGGCCGACGTGTCATTCCACATGGCAAGCGTGCGGGCATCGAGTTCCTGCACTTCGCCGTCGCGGAGGCTCGTCACGCGAATGAACGATCCGCGGTCCAGTTCGGTATTGCCGAAGTGAAGGCGTATCCAAGCGGCACCTTGTACCGCGACCATGTCGTCGTAGACCACTGACTGGTCTTTGGCCGAATTGACGAGTTCTCCCGTGTTCAGGCCAATCCAGATGTGATTGCCGACAGGCCAGTTCAGGGTGGATGCATCGATGTCTGCCAGCACAGTGGTGCTCGCAACTACAAAAACCGTCGCTGCCGCGGCAGCGCGAGTCGTCCAGTTCAACATGTTGGGTATCTCCTCTCGAGTCAGTGTTGACCCCACGCACGGCCCAACGTAGCAGAAGATGACCCTCGCCAGAAGGAGATTCTCGACTGAATTGGCCAAGAGGATGAAGGTCTCCGGGGCTGCGAGCCCTGATATGGTGGTGCGAGAAAGGCTGAAGGGGCCGATGTGACTCATGTTTTTGATGACCACCACCGATGTCTTCTGGGAGGTTCTTGGCCGGTTTCACCCGCTCCTAGTGCACTTTCCGATTGCGCTGATCCTGCTCGCGGCGTTGCTGGAGGCCTTCTGGTACGTGCTAGGACGCCGCGATCACCCCTCGCCAGTGGCGGCGGTGTGTCTCTGGTTCGGCCTGATCAGCGGCGGGCTGAGTCTTTGGGCTGGCTGGGTGCTCGCCGATGATCTCGGTCAGGTGGGCGACGTGGTCATGCTGCACCGCTGGACAGCGGTTGCGACGGTCGGGCTGCTGGTGCTGGCGTCCGCGGCTCTGCTGCTTCGGCAGCGGCGGGGGCGGGGCTGGGCCGGCCCGCATGTGGGACTCTTGATGATCTCGGCGGTGCTGATGGGGGTGTCGGCCCATTTCGGCGGCGAGATGGCTTGGGGCGAGGGGTGGGTTTTTGGGCCGCTTCGCGCCGCTGATCGCGGCTGGGGGTCGGCCGAACCGATTCTGGTGGCGCACTGTCAGAAGTGCCACGGCCCCAAGCGGCAGAAGAGTGGCCTGCAGGTCATTCCATGGGAGAAGCTCTTCGAGGGCGATCGAAGTGAGTGGGTGGTGCAGCCAGGCGATGCCGCGGCCAGCACCATGCATCAACTGATCACCAAGCCCACCGGCGATGAGGACATCATGCCGCCGGCGGAGAAGGGCGAGCCGCTGAGCACCGAGCAGATTCAGACCCTGACCGATTGGATCAATGCTGGGGCGCTGGGTCCACAAGGACAGCGGCCACCAGTGGCCACAACACCCGCGACTTGACGTTGAGCGGGGGTCGCGAGATGATCGTGGACATGCGAGTTGTGTGTTTCATTCTGTGTCTCCTGCTGATGGGCGTCGGTGGTTGCGGCCCCGACGAGAGCGAGTTGATGCGCGAGCAGCGTGCTGCGCGAATGCGGGAGGCCAAGGAGAATCGCGCCTTTCTCAAGGCATCCCAGCAGGATGTGCGGGACCACCTTCGTCAACTCGGCGTGAGCACTCGCTGAGTGGCGGTCGTGCTCACTATTGAGACGTCTGGCCAGGGGCTGTGGGACATGACGGCGCAGGCAGCGTCGGTCGTGACCGATTCCGGCGTCCGCGACGGCGTATGTGTTCTGTTCGTACAGCACACATCGGCAAGCCTGACGATTCAGGAAAACGCTGATCCATCGGCACGGCACGACCTCGAAGCGTGGTTTGGTCGGACCATCCGAGAGGACGATCCCGCGTGGACGCATACCGCTGAGGGATCTGACGACATGCCGGCGCATGTGCGGGCGATGTTGACCGATGTGTCGTTGTCGATTCCAGTCGTGGATGGCCAACTCTCGCTCGGAACATGGCAAGGTGTCTACCTGTGCGAGCATCGCCGCGGCCCACATCGCCGTCTGGTTGTCGGTACCGTGCTCAAGGAGGCTTGATACATGTCACAACGGGTCGTCATTCAAATACTGGTTTTCATTGGTATTCTCGTACTGCTCAATGTTTTCTTTTCATTCTTTGGAATCCATGAGCACATCGACATTCTGGGAAGTTTGGCGCTGACGCTCGTGTTGTCATTTGTGATGATGTTGTTGTTTTCGCGTCGACTGCCCAAGTCATAGGGCACGGTTTGGCCGCTCTGGAGTCGGACGATTGGAGTCGGGGCTGGCGCTCCCCCAACTCGCGGGGAAGGCCTCAGCGTGTCTATAACCGGTTGACCAACTCGTGGAGGTCTTTCTTGACAGCCTCGCGGGCGTTGGAGCCAAGTTTTTCCATGATCTCGGTGAGTTCGATGAATCTGGCTCGCACGCCCGATGGGGTGAGGCCGCTGGACGCGACGCGGGCGTACGAGGCGGCGGCGGGATGGACCTGCGTCTTGGCGGACTTCTTCGGACGACGGCCGCGCTTCGCGGTGATGCCGAACTTTTTGAACGCTTTGTTGACAGTCAACATGGAGCATCCGACCTCTGCGGCGATCTGCTTCTGCGTGCGGCCGTCCTGCTCGTAGAGTTTGCGGAGGACCGATTCGTCGTGCCACAGTTTGGCGGTCTTGTCACGGCCATTGGCGGTGGGAATTCGTTGAAGGACTCGCGTGGTGGTGTCGGTGCTCATGACTACTTTCCGCAGCTGCTTGCCGCTTTCCATTTGATGCTGCAGCCCATTGAAGGTGTCTGCTGTGCATCGACGGGCAAGCCCTGGCACAGGGCGTCCATCGCCCGCCTCAGATCTGCGCCGTTGACCGCGGCGGGCTCGCCGGGTCGGCTGTCATCGAGTTGGCCGCGGTAGACCAGCGTGCATTTCGTGTCGTACAGGAAGAAATCGGGGGTGCACACCGCGTGGAACGACTGGGCGACCGACTGTGTGGGATCAAACAGATATGGGAAGGTGATGCCGTGGGATGCGGCGAAGGCCGGCATGCGTTCGGGGGCATCATCTGGATAGGAGTCGGAATCATTGCTGTTGATCCCGACGATTCCGATGCCACGATCATGGTAGTCGGCGCCGATCCGGCCGAGTTCGTCGGCGAGATGGACGACAAAGGGGCAGTGGTTGCACAGAAACATCACCAGCAGGCCGTGCTCGCCCATCAATGAATGCGTTGTGTGCACGAGCCCTTCGTCCGATGCAAGTTCAAAGACGGGAGCCGGCGTGCCGAGCGGCACCATGGTGGATGGAGTTCGAGCCATTGGGGGAGATGCTTTCTTTGGGGACCTTGCACAGCACTGCCCCGTACCACCCGCAATCTATCAGATTACAAGGGCGCTCATCGCACGAATGCTACACTTCGCGTCTTTGCCATTCACATCACGTTTGCAGTCGGAGCGGGACACCAGCGATGAAGATTCATGAGTATCAAGCACGGGCCCTGCTCGCCGGAGCGGACATTCCCGTCCCCGACGGAGACATGGTCACTTCGGTCGAGGACGCCGTGCTCGCCGCCGAGCGGCTGCTGACCGAGTCGCCGCCAGTCATTGTGGTCAAGGCACAGGTCCATGCCGGTGGTCGTGGCAAGGCTGGCTTCGTCAAAGTGGTTCGCACAGTCGATGAGGTCAAGGAGGCGGCCACGTTCATGCTGGGCAATCGCATGGTGTCGCCGCAGACTCCGCCGGAAGGGTTTGAGGTTGATCGACTTCTGATTGCGGCGGGGGTCGACATCGAGCGAGAGATCTATCTCGCCATCACGACAGATCGAGGCGCCCGCACGAACACGCTGATCGCATCGGCGGAGGGCGGTGTTGAGATCGAGCAGGTTGCGGAGAAGCGGCCCGAGGCAATTCTCAAGGTTCCCATGGATCCGCTTGACGGGCTCAGCCCGTTTCAGGCGCGTGACCTGGCGTTCCAGTTGGGCCTCGGCGGTCGGCAGGTTCGGCAATTCGTTGCTGTGGCCATGAATCTGGCTCATCTCTTTGTCGAGACCGACGCATCTCTGGCCGAGATCAATCCACTGGTCATCACGCCAGCGAGCGAGGCCTGCCCGGATGGTCAGGTGATCGCCATCGATGCTAAGTTCAACTTTGATGACAACGCGTTGTTCCGCCAGCAGGCGATTGCCGAGTTGTTTGACCCGCGGGAGGAGGACGCCGACGAACTTCGCGCCAAAGAGGCCGGACTCAACTTTGTCGCGCTCGATGGATCAATCGGATGCCTAGTCAACGGCGCCGGACTGGCCATGAGTACCATGGACATCATCAAACTCCACGGTGGCGAGCCAGCGAACTTTCTCGATGTGGGTGGCGATGCGTCGCAGGAAGCAGTGACCGAGGCATTCAGAATCATTCTGGCCGAGGGAACCGTCAAGGGCGTGCTGGTCAACATCTTCGGCGGCATCATGCAGTGCGACCGCATCGCGCGGGCTATCGTCGCGGCCGCGGAAGAGGTTGGATTCACGGTGCCGCTTATTGTGCGGCTAGAGGGGACCAATGTCGACGCGGCGCGAGCGGTGCTGGAGGAAGCGCAGGATCGCCTGCCGACCATGCGCACGGCCACCGATCTAGGAGACGCGGCCAAGCAGGTGTGCGCCGCAGTTGGTTGAGTCCATGAGCGATCTCCAAACACCTGACCCATCGCCGGTCCTGCTTGGCGAGCGGATCGCATCCATCGATGTACTGCGAGGCGTGGCGCTGCTGGGCATCCTGCTGTTGAATGTCCGAACCTTTGCATTGCCGGCGGCTGCCTATTCCTCTCCGGTGGTGGCTGGTGGTGAGACGCCCGCCGACCTGTTTGCGTTCACCGCCGTGCAACTCTTCGCAGATCTCAAGTTCATGGCGATTTTCTCGCTGCTTTTCGGGGCTGGCCTGATCATCTTCACCAGTCGCGCCGAGGCCCGGACCGGGCACAGCGCAGGTCTGCACTATCGGCGGATGGGATGGCTGCTGCTCATTGGGCTCTCACATGCGTGGCTGCTCTGGTGGGGAGACATCTTGGTGGGGTACGCCCTGTGCGGAATGGTGGTGTACTTGCTCCGCAACGTGCGGCCATGGCTGCAGGCGGCAATGGGCGCCGTGTTGCTGCTCTTCGGCTCGCTGGTGTGGTACTCCATGGGGGCCACCGTGCCCCTGGGCGGTCCCGAAGCGGTGGCCGAAGTGTTGGCCTTGTCCAATCCGAGCGCAGAGACGCTGGCCAAAGAGCATGAGGCCTGGACCGGTGGGTGGATGGATCAGGGTCCGATGCGAACCGGTTTGGCGCTGACATTGGAAACCTTCGTCCTGCTCGCATGGATCATGTGGCGGGCAGGCGGGCTGATGCTGCTGGGCATGGCCTGTTTCAAGTGGGGGGTCTTCGACTCGAGCCGGGGGATTGGGCGTTCCGTGGTGATGGTGGTGGTTGGATTCGGGCTCGGTCTTCCGCTGGCGTGGCATGGTCTCTCGGTGCAGGATGCCTGTGGGTGGAGCGGCATTGATGCCTTCTTTGCCAACACACTGTGGAATTATTGGGGCAGTCTTGGTATTGCCGCGGGGTGGATTGGGCTGGTCATGCTGCTCTGCCGCGTGAATGCTGCGGCGCTGATTCGCGGCCCACTGGCGGCCGTGGGCCGCATGGCCCTCAGTAATTATCTTGCGCAGAGCGTGCTTTGCGGCGTGATCTTCTATGGATGGGGGCTTGGGTATTACGGACACTTTGGATATGCGGGCCAGCTGCTGATCGTGACGGGCATCTGGGCCATGCAGTTGGTCTGGTCGCCCCTCTGGTTGAGCGCCTTCAGATTCGGGCCGATGGAGTGGCTGTGGCGATCGCTCGGTTATTGGCGTCTTCAGCCCATGCGGCACCCGCCGCTACACTCTGCCCCGTGAGCACTGTTTCCACAAGCTTGGGCGCGCTGTGTACCGACTTCTATGTCAACCACCGCATGGGGCTGACGCTCGATCTTCCGTCCCACCGCGAGTCGGTGCTGGACTTGTTCGGTCGGCTCCGCAAGGAAATGCCCGAACTCGATCGGTTTCGACGCTACAGCGGCGAGTTGGCCTTGGAATCCCCCGAGATCGGCGGACGGTACGCGTGGGTGGCACTGCAGCGGACGAGCGTGCGAAGCGGCTGGGTCAATCCGGATGATCTGGTCGCGGCCTATGCACTGCACCGGATGCTTCTCGAGAATGCGCCGTATTTTCTCTCCATCACGCCGCTCGACGTCGAGGCGATCGAACTGGTCTTTGGTTTCGACTTGGATGTGCAGGGGAATCGCAATGAGGTCGTCTTTGATGCTCTGCTCGCCGGGTCGCCGCTGGCCGAGGTTGTGCAGCAGGACCGTGAGCATCTCTTTGACGTGCAGCCATTCCTGGTGATGTCGCTCGATGAAGATGAACGGACACAGGCGAGCGTGGAAGTCAAGACTCGCGGCGGCGCGCGAGAAGTGCCCGGGGGCGAGGTGCGTGATCCGCTGAGTGTCTTTCTCACGGTGCGGCGGAACGGACCGTTCCGCGATCTGAAGGAACTTCCCGATGTGCTGGCCATGCTTGCCGGCCACGCCGAACGCATGGTCGAGGACCGCGTGATTCCCAGCATCCTGATGCCGCTGCATGCCCGCATTGTCAGTGGATAGGGCGCGGCTTCGCCGCGCGGGCGTCGGATGAACATGGAGATCGACTTGTGACTTCGCTTACCCGCCAATCATGTTGCGGACGTGCTGCGGGTCTTCTACTTGCCGGGTCAGGCAACTAAGGCGGGCGCTTTCCAGAACGACGGCGGCTTCCAGAGAGATGCGTGGAATCTCGCGCCCTGCGGCGAGCCGACGAAGATGCCACCCCGCCAACTCACCTGCATTGGCCTGTCCCTCGGTCGGAGGTGCTTCCTGGCTGACGCCATCGGGGTCGGTCCACGACACGCCTTCATCGGTCAGGATCAATCGCCCGCCATCACCGAGGATCACCGCCCGCCGCACCCAGGCACCGCCACCGTCGCTGACAGTGATCGAGGCGGCCCGTTCGGTTCCGAATCGCATGGCGGCCGTCAGGTGGCCGGATCGTTCGACGGTCGGGTCGGCCGTGAGCGGCAGCGGTCCGGCATGGGCGGCCCAGATTTCATCGGGTTCGCCGAGTAAGTGGGTCACGAAGTCGATGGCATCCAGCGCGAGCGAGGTCCGGGACGTCTGGTGATCGCCAGCGGTCGAGGACACATGCACGCAGTGCACTGTTCCAAAGTTCTCCAGCGCCGCGGCGGCCGATAGCCACGCGGCGCCGCCGCGGAGCAGCGGTATGAACACGGCCGGCATGCCGCCGTCTGGTTCGCTCAGCAGGTCCGAGAGCGCCGCTGGCGGAGGCGATGAGGTCGCAACCGGCACGGCGGTCGCGCGGACGAGGCCACGCGCATCGGCATCGAGCGTTCGGGGGGCGGCGAGCCAGACGACATCAACGTCGGCCCGCAGGACTTCGCGCAGATCGGTGCAGGATGCAGCACCAGCAGCGTCTGCGAGCGCCGTGGCACCATGTTCATCCTCGCATCCCACCAGAACGGCCTCAAGCCCATCGCCCTGCGGTCCTTCGGCAATCGCCCGCTCCAGCAGGCGAATCTGATTAGGGTGGGCCCATACGGCCAATCGCGGCATGGCGGCAGCGTAGCACGCGCGGCTTCATCGCGACCGCAGGCGACTTGGCGAACAGGTGAGCAGGAGGAGCCGTGGCCCCCGACTCCCCCCGCGTCGTAGCCGCGCCCTACAATCAAGCCCGTGAACAGGCGGCCGCTGTCGCCTGAAGACCTCGGTTTTCAAGCAATGGAGGAAAGTCCGGACACGACAGGACACGGTGGTGGGTAACACCCACCGGCTCACGTTGAGTCAGGGAAAGTGCCACAGAAAATAAACCGCCCGCCTCGGCGGGTAAGGGTGAAAAGGTGCGGTAAGAGCGCACCGCCCGGCTGGTGACAGTCGGGGCATGGCAAACCCCACCGCGTGCAAGCGCAAGCAGTCCTCGCAGCGCACTTCGGTGCACTGGCCCGTGTCCGCGGGATGAGGACGGGTCGCGTGCATGAGGCGGTCGGCAACGACCGTCCCAGATGAATGGTCGCCGCCCAGCCGAGCCGTCAAGGACCGCGAGGCAGGGAACAGGATCCGGCTTACGTTCACAGACGAACATCAGGGCGGGCTTCGGCCCGTCCTGTTGTTCGTGTGTGGAGGCGGCGACTCGGTTGACGCAGTATCCCCACTAGCGCAGCCACGCATGAGAGCGCCCAATGAGCAGCAGCCACCCCATCCGTCGAGAGTGCAGACCCGCGCTGTGGCCTGTCCGGGCGACGCCGCGACTGGTGAAGATGATCAGGCCAGCCCCGAACAGCAGCGCGGCCAATGGTGCTAGTTGCGAGCCTTGAGCGTCACCGGCAGATCGAGCGACTTGCCGCCACGCGTGACTGTGATGGTCACCTCGTCACCGGGGTCGTGCTGTCGCAGATGCTTCATCAGGTCCGAGCCGCCCTCAATGTGCTCGCCATCCCATGCTGTGATGATGTCGCCTTCCAGAATGCCTGCTTCGTGAGCGCTGGTGCCTTCGGTCACACCGTCGATCAGGACGCCCGGCTCGTCCGCCGTGGCGTAGGAGGGCATGATGCCCAGGCGGATCTTGCTCCCGGTGTCGCGGGCCGGTGTCCCGGCGGTGGTGCTGGCGAAGGTGAACCGTTCGGTCTTGTGCGTCGCTTCATCGAGGATGACTTCGCACAGGTCGATGATCTTGAGCGTGCCTTCGGGGTTCACCCGCCAGCCGACGTCTTCGGGGGTGTGGTAGTCGTCGTGGAGGCCGGTGAAGAAGAACAGCACCGGAATGTCCTGTCGGAAGAAGTTGGAGTGGTCTGAAGGGCCCAGCCCACTTGGTGTGGTCGAGACCGTCAGTCCGGTTGGTTCAACCAATCGAGGAAGCATCTCATCGAACTCCTCGGCTGTTCCGGTGCCCGTGAGCGCGACGGTGTCACCCGTGAGTCGGCCCATCATGTCGAGGTTGAGCATGAGGTTGGTCTTGTCCAGATCGATCGAAGGATTGGTGACGAAGTGTCGCGATCCGTGCAGGCCCGCCTCTTCGCCGCTGAACGCGATGAATATGACCGATCTGCGATCACGCTGGTCCGACGCGGCGGATGCGGCGAGCCGGTCCGCCAGGATCAGGATGGTGCCGACGCCTGAAGCGTTGTCATCTGCGCCGGGGTGTACGCGGTCATCATCGGGCATCCGAGAACCGGTGTAGCCGTGCCCGATGTGATCGTAGTGGCCGCCGACCACCACCCACTCGTCCGCGAGTGCGCCGGTCCCCGGAATCAAGCCCGCGATGTTCTGCGTGTTGAACCGCGGGGGGGCTATGTCGGTCTGGATGGCGATTGTGGCGTGCTCATCAAAGTGCCGCGCGCCGGCGATGCCCTCGTTGGCATCCTCTTGGAGGTCGCTCAGCGAAGCCGTGCCGTTCGAGGCGTGCGCCAGCAAGCGGCCGGCCGCGTCCTGCGAGAGATGAAGGGCTGGGATGTCAAGGTTCGGGCGGAATCCGGTTGTCGACGCCACCGTCTCGATGCCGTCGCGTCCGTCCGCCGCGTCGAGGGGATTGACCATGAGAATCGCTGCGGCACCTCGATCGACCAGTGCCGAGAACTTGTTGCGAACGCCACTGTTGGGCGAAAAACCATCTTCGGCCCACTGGCTGCGTCCGTGCTCGTCCAGCGGCTCGTATCGCAGCAGCAGGACGGCGCGGCCGGTGAAGTCGTCCGCTTCGGCGAAGGACGTGTAGCCCTCGGGGCCGTCGTCGATGCCGTACCCGACAAAGCTCAGGGGCAGACTCGCTGCTGAAGTGCCGCAATTGGCCAGTACCCCGAAGTCTTCTCCGCGGCTCAGGTCTGCGTCACCGATGGCTACGCTGGCCGCCCGCACGTCGGGCGCCGCACGTCCGATCGAGAACTCAAAGGGCTGTCGCCATCCACCCTCGAATGCAGGCTCCAGCCCCGCGCGGTTGAAGTACCACGAAATGTATTGGGCCGCCAGTTCATCGCCTGGCGTCCCGGGCTGCCGGCCGCCCATCCACGGGTTGCTCAGTGTCTGGACGTGCTGGTACCACAGATTGGCGTCGGGGTGCAGCCCGTCGAGGTAGCCAGCCAGGTCAAAGTCGTCCTCGTTCCACTCCGGGGCAAACCCGGTGATGCCATGTTCATTGGGAATCACCACGCCGCCGCCGACATCATCGGCGGCGAGCAGTGGGGGGCAGATCACGAGCGAAGCCACGAAGCAGAACATGCGGCGCATCAGAAACTCCTCCTGTGGAAGCGGGCAATCATAGAGCGTGCGTGGCTCAGCGGGCGAGCAGGATCAATCCCCAGCACACCGCGGCCGCGGCGAGGCCGGCCAGCAGGTCGTCGATCAGCACACCCCAGCCGCCCCGCAACCGCTGGCTCTGCTCGATCGGCGGAGGCTTCAGAATGTCGAAGGCCCGGAATAGCAAGAACGCCACGACCGCTTGAACCAAGGCGTCCTGCCAGTCGCGGTCATGCCATGGAAGCAAGAGGAGGCACAAGGACATGCCTGCAACCTCGTCGCATACGACTTGCCCGGGATCAGGCACCCCAAAGTATTTCTCATACCAGTCTGCCAGGCCGATGCAGATGACCGATCCGAGTAAGAGCAGGATCGCTAGACCAAGAGCCACTGGGGTCCAACCAAAGGGAGTCAAGGCAACGACTAGCACCACGGGTGGAATCGAACCCCAGGTGCCCGGGGCTGGTTTCAAGAGCCCCAACCCTCCGGCTGTCACCATCAGCCGTCGCATCATGGCGAGTTCCGGGTCTCTTGCATCAGCCCGGGGAGGGCCGCCAGATAGGGCAGCCCCGACCAGACCGTGACGGCCACGGTCGCCCACATCAGAATCTGAATCGTCCATGCGGACCACGCATGCGCCCCGGGGGGCGCCGTGGCGATCAGCACCATCACGATGGGAATGGCGACCGACTGGAACATCATCTTGGCCTTTCCGCTCCACTTGGCGCCGAAGGCGAGCCCACTTGACTCAGCCACGCCGCGAATGCTCGTAACGAAAATCTCGCGAGCAAACATGATGACCACCATCCACGGGGCAAGGCCAGAGGCCATCGTCAAGATGCGATCTTCTTCGGCCCATTCCGGCACCAGAAAGCGGGGGCCAGCCAAGCACACCATGGCACCCAAGACCAACAACTTGTCACAGAACGGGTCCATGACCCGGCCGAAGGCCGTGACGACCTGCCACTTTCTGGCCAGATACCCATCGAGAAAATCGGTGGCCGCGCCAACGACAAAGAGCCCCGTTGCCACCCAGAGCCACGCCTGCCCCTCCTCCGGATACCGATACAGGCTGATGGCGACGAAAAACATGATGGCCATCACCCCGCGAGCCATCGTCAACAGATTCGGAATGGAGCGGTAGGAGGCCATCGAGCGTGTTGGAATCGTACTCGTTCCACCCCGAGCGGTTGCCGCCGCAGGCCCACGAACTTACCCTACCCCGTCTCCCGCTGAGGCCCCGTCGCGGCGCTCTGGCGGGCGGACACCAGGCGGACCCTTCGCCGCAACAGAAGGCCACGGATGGGCGCCATCCTCCCCTACATCGCAACCGCCGTGGCAGCCTTGGGCTTGCTCATCGTGCTCGCTGCGCGGCAGCGGCCGGCGCGGTCGGGAGGTGGAGTATTGGGTTTGGCTGGCCTTGCATGGCTGTTTGTGCTGGCCGGATCGCTTCCGGGAGGGGTTGAGGATGTGACCACCGAGGTCTTCGTCCTGATCTTTTCGTTGATCGCCATAGCCGCTGCGGTGCAGATGATCGTCCAGCAGCGTCCTGTGTACTCGGCGCTCTTCTTTGTACTGGTGGTCCTGAGCGTGTGCGGCCTCTTGGTCATGCTCGAAGCATTCTTCGTGGCCTTTGCGTTGGTCATTGTCTATGCCGGGGCCATCTTGGTTACCTACATGTTCGTGCTGATGCTGGCGCAGCAGGCCTCAGACACGTCCCATGAGGGCGAGATTCCCGCCTATGACCGGCTTCCCCGCGATCCAGTCGCAGCCGTCATCGTGGCCGCCCTCTTCATGGCGGTGGTGGTTGCGGCGGCCTTCGCCGGCCTCTCTGATCTGGCACCAGCCGCCGGCCCGCAGGCGCAGTTGGACACCGACGTCACGCTGCTGCGGGCCCTGCCCGAGCAGGTTCGCCGCGAGGTGGAGGCTGCCGGGGTGGCGTCACAACTTCCCGAGTCGCTCGATGGAGTCGTCACCGCTCACGCGGGCGGCATCGTGTTCAACGATGGCGGCGGTGTATCCGTGCCGCTCACGCGACCGGGCAATACCTCGCACGTGGGGTGGAGTTTGGTTGCTGATTTTCCCGCCAGTCTGGAACTGGCCGGTGTGATTCTGCTCATGGCCATGTTCGGCGCCGTGGTGCTGGCCCGGCGGGAAGTCGAGCACGCAGAAGCAGAACTTGCCGCGGCCAGTGGTGCCGACCGGGCCGACTACGACGAGTCCAAGGAGGACTCGGAATGAGCATGCTGGCCTCCGACGCCTTTGCGAGTGTTTCGCTGGCCCATACGCTGCTGCTCGCCGGGGCACTGATGGCGATAGGGATTGCCGGCTTCCTCTCTCGTCGCAATCTCATCGTCATGTTCTTGTGCACCGAGTTGATGTTTCAAGCGGCGGTGGTCGCGATGGCTGGCTTTGGACGGTGGTATTGGGATTTCTCAGGGCAGGTCTTCGTCATCTTCATTCTGACTGTGGCCGCCGCCGAGGCTGCCTTGGCACTGGCGCTTGTGGTGCTGCTCTATCGACGTCGGTCAACACTTGACGCCGAGGCGTGGACGGAACTCCGCGAATGAGCCTGATGGCGCTGCACATTCCGAAGATGGTGTCTGGCACACCGGCCGTTCCCATGTCCGAAGCCATCATGGCGCCCGAACTCTCGTGGGCCGGGCTGATCCTGCTGCTGCCGCTGCTTTCACTCGTGTTGTGTGGCCTGTGCGCCGCGCTGCGGGTCAAGACCAAGCTTCCCGCCGTCATCACAACGGTGTGCCTCGCGGGCGCATTCCTGACCTCTGTATTCCTCTATCTCAATTACACGCCGCCCGGCGACATCGTGCCGCTGCTTGGCTGGATCAATCTGAGTTGGGGGAGCGGTCAGTTCGAGTCGTTCTCGGCGAACTTCTCGCTGTATATCGACTCGCTCTCGCTCTTATGGATCATGTTTGTGACGGGCCTTGGCACGCTCATCACCTTCTACGCCAGCGAGTACATGGAGCCGGACCTGGGGAAGGGTTACAGCCGATTCTTTGCTGGCGTGAGCGTGTTCCTCTTCGCGATGTCGGCTCTGGTGCTCTCCGACAACCTCTTGATGCTCTACCTCGGGTGGGAGGGCGTTGGATTCGCGTCGTACTGGTTGATTGGGTACTACTACCAGCGTCCCACCGCGGTCGCTGCGGCGAAGAAGGCATTCATCGTCAATCGTATCGGTGATCTCGGCCTAGCACTGGCGGTGTATCTCATCTGGACGACCTTTGGGACCGTGCAATACGACGAATTGATGACCGTATTGCATGACGGCACCTGGAAGACCGCCTACGACGGTTGGACCACGTCAGTGATTCCGTTCCTGCTCATGCTGGCCGCCTTTGGAAAGTCCGCCCAGTTACCGCTCTACGTGTGGCTGCCCGACGCAATGGAAGGCCCGACCCCCGTGTCGGCGCTGATTCATGCCGCGACGATGGTCACCGCCGGAATCTATCTCGTCGCGCGGACCTATCCACTGTTCATGATGGAGCCCGTCTCGCTGCATGTCGTGGCGTGGGTCGGTGGCTTGACAGCGCTGCTCGCTGCGACCATCGGCATGGCGCAGTACGACATCAAACGCATCATGGCCTATTCGACGGTGTCGCAGTTGGGATACATGTTCCTTGGCTTGGGCGTGTTGACCTCGTACGGCGCCGCCTATCACGTGTTCACGCATGCCTTCTTCAAGGCCGTTCTGTTCTTGACCTGTGGCGCCATCATGCACGGCTTTGCCGGGCAGCTGGATCTTCGCAAACTCTCCGGGTTGCGGCACCTCAAGGGGTGGCGCATTACGGCGTGGACGATGTTGATCGGATCGCTTGCGCTGGCGGGGTTCCCCCTTACGGCCGGCTACTTCTCCAAGGATGCCATTCTGGCCGAGGCATTCGTGACACAGGGCCCGGGTTTCAAGATTCTGGGCTGGATGGCCATCTTCACGGCGGGGCTGACCGCGTACTACACGTTCCGCGTGTGGTTTCGGGTGTGCGCCGGGCCGGTCAAGTATGAGCCGGGCGACGAGGCACACGGCGACGATCACGCGGAATTCCATCCACATGCGCCGCGCTTTGCAATCAATTCGGTGCTCGTCATCATCGCGATCGGCTCGTTGGTGGCGGTCGTCCCCTACTTCATGAGCAATGAGGCTGACACGAAGATCGTCGGCGGCTGGGTTGCCGACATGGTGCACGACTCAACCGCGCGGGATGGAGTTCCCGGCGCGACCGCCGTCGCTGCTAAAGGACATGCCCCGATCGCTGGCAGTGATCACGCGCACGGCACGCTGCTTGGGATGGACCCACACGTCGCGATGTACTGGATCTCCGGCACGGTCGGCATGGTTGGCCTGTTCATGGCTGCTTGGCTGCATCTTTGGAGGCGATCTGATGCCGATGCGATCCGGGCGTGGTTGCGATCTCATGCATTGATTGCGTGGTTGCCACGAGCGATGGAGCGCAAGTGGTATGTCGACGAGGTCTATCACGCGTTGCTTCGGGCGCCGTTGTGGATTCTCGGACATGTGTGCCACACCTTCGATCGCTTCATCATTGACTGGATCTTTGTCGATGGCATTGCCCGTATTCCGCGAGGCGTTGCCAGATGGCTTCAGCCGCTCCAGAGCGGCGCGGTGCAGTCGCATGCAGTCGTCATGGCCGGGGGCGTCGGCATCATCATCCTGCTGATGGCGTTGTTCATGCAGTTTGATTGGCTGGGAGGGCTCGGCTGATGTTGGGCGTGCTCCTGATGTTGGTTCCACTGGTTGCCGCGGTGGCCATCTTGTTCGCGCCCGCCCGCGCGGCGCGGGGCGTTGCCATGATCGGCACGCTCGTGGGGCTCGGAGTCGCAATCCTTGCCGCAATTGACTTCAACGGGTGGGGGAGCGGTGGTTGGGGTCTTGCATTCCACCGCGAGTTGCTTCCGACGCTCGGTATCTCGCTGACGCTTGGGGCTGACTCGGTTTCGATGCTGCTCGTTCTGCTGACGACCCTGCTCATGCCGCTCACGGTGCTTGGGTCATGGACGGCAGTGACGGAGCGGCTCCGCGAGTACTACGCATGGTTGCTGGTGCTCTCCACGGCCATGATCGGCGTCTTCCTGGCGCGTGATCTTCTGGTGTTCTACGTGTGCTTCGAGTTCACGCTCGTGCCGATGTTCTTCCTGATCGCCATCTATGGCAGCACCAACCGCGCCTGGGCGAGCACCAAGTTCTTCATCTACACCTTCCTTGGATCGTTGTTTGCCTTGGCGGGCTTCCTCTATGTGGCCTGGGCCAATGCGGCTCATGCCGGCGCCTGGTCGTTTGCCATTCCAGACCTGGTGCACTTCGCATCTTCCGGTATGACTAGCACCGAGCAAGCGTGGGTTCTGCTGGCGCTGATGGCCGGCTTTGCCGTCAAGATTCCATTGTTCCCTGTCCATACGTGGCTGCCGCTTGCCCATACCGAGGCGCCCACTGCTGGCTCGGTGCTGCTCGCAGGCGTACTGCTCAAACTTGGCACCTATGGGCTGTACCGATTTGTGTTGCCCATGACACCAGGCGCTGTCGTTGACTGGGCGCCCTTCATCGGTGTCCTGGCGATCATCGGCATTCTGTATGCCGCGCTCATTTGCTGGGTGCAGACGGATGTCAAGAAGCTGGTCGCGTACTCATCGGTGAGCCATCTGGGATTCTGCGTACTCGGGCTGTTCGCGCTGAACCCCTTTGGGTTGCAGGGCTCGGTGCTGTACATGATCAACCATGGATTGTCGACCGGCGCCCTCTTCTTCCTGATTGGCATGATGTATGAGCGATATCACACGCGGGACATGGGGCTGGTCGGCGGATTGGCCGTGAAGATGCCGGTGTGGTCCTTCTTCATGGTGTTCTTTGTTCTTGCCTCGGTCGGGCTGCCCGGTCTCAATGGCTTCGTCAGCGAGTTCCTCTGCCTGATCGGCACGTTTGCCGCGGGCGGCGAAGGGGCGTATCCGGGAGTTCTCGGGCCGTGGTTCGCCGCCTTTGCCGCCCTTGGCATGATCTTCGCGGCGATGTATCTGCTCATCATGGTGGGGAAGATTGTCTTTGGCCCGTTGCGAGAGCCGGCCGGCGATCATGGCACGCTGCCCGCAGACCTCGGCGCACGCGAGATTGTGGTTCTGGCGCCACTTGCCATCCTCTGCATCTGGATCGGTGTGCAGCCGGACGTCATCATGGACTCCATGAGTGGCGCCATCGAGAACACGCTGGCCGTCTATCCGGACGTAGTCATGGCTGCTCGCGACGCCATCACGCATGGTGGAGGTGTCCCATGATCGAGCGACTGTGGCTTCTGTTGCCTGAGCTCATCATGTTGGCTGGTGCCGTGTCGTGCGCCATCATCGGCATCTCCCGCAGCGTGGCCGTTCGACGAAGCTTGCCCGCGGCCGCCTTCGTGACGCTCCTTGCCGCGCTGGTCGCCACCTATGTGGTCTACTCCGGGGACGTCGTCAGCATGGCGACAGGCGATTGGGCGGTGCCGATGCCGTGGCTTGGCCGTTCGCTGATTGGTGTCTCGGTCGTGGTCGGCCTTGTGCTCGTACTGGTGCAGGCAGGCTTTGTCGATCACTCGTATGAGACGGCTGTGGCCGAGGGGCGGACGCGGTTCGATCCACTTCGTACCTCACGCGGCGAGTACTACGTGTTCTTCCTGCTCAGCCTGTGCGGCTTGATGCTCACCGGTGTGGCGCCGGACCTGATCTGGCTCTTTCTGGCCTTGGAACTCACCTCGCTGCCGACCTACGTCATGGTGGCGATCGGGCGGGCCGATCGGCGCGCCCAAGAGGCGGCGATGAAGTACTTCTTCCTTGGCGCCCTGGCCGCTGCCATCTTCCTGTTTGGATTCGCGATGCTCTATGGGGCGACCGGCACAATGAGTCTGGTCGAAATGAAGGATGTTCTCGCGGCGAGAATCGCCGAGACGGGGTCCATCGGCACGCTCGCGACGCTCGGACTGTTGCTGTCGATCTTCGGAATTGCCTTCAAACTTGCAGCCGCGCCGCTGCACATGTATGCCGCCGACGTGTATGACGGCGCCGCCGCGCCGGTGACAGCGTTTCTGGGATTTGTTCCCAAGGCTGGCGGCGTTGTGGCGCTGATGCTCCTCCTGTCAATCACCGGATGGATGGACGAGGGCGGGTCGCTTCCCGAGCCGATTCTTATTGCCCTCTGGATCATCGCCGTCTTGACGATGACGCTGGGAAACATCGGGGCGTTGCTGCAAACCCGGGTCAAGCGGATGTTGGCCTACAGTTCGATTGCACACAGCGGCTATCTCTTAATCGGCATCATTGCCGGCCCCGGCGCTGGTTTCACAGCGGTGCTTGTGTACCTGCTGGCATACGGGTTGAGCAATACCGCGACCTTCGCCGTGCTCGCCAGCCTCAAACGCGGTGGCGGCGAGGTCGAGACGCTCGATGATCTGGCCGGCCTGCGTGAGCGGCATCCGGCGATGGCCTGGGCCATGGCCATTTCGGCGGGCTCACTGCTGGGCTTCCCGCCGCTGCTGGGCTTCTGGGGAAAGTTGCTGCTGTTCATCGCAGGCATCGCGTCGGGGCACATCGTGCTGGTCATCATTGCCGCCATCAATAGCGCCATCAGCGCTTGGTATTACCTGCGGCTGATCGCCATGCCACTGACCGGAACACCCACGGCGGCAAGCCGCGGTGTTCAACGCGGTGAGTGGGAGGGTCCCCGCATTGCTGCGATCGTGGCCTGCGCCGCATTGATCGTATTGCCACTGTTCCTCAATGACCTCATTGAGGAACTTGAAGCGGGAGTCGGTGGCGGCGGCAGCCAGGCGTCGGAAGTCGGGAGCCGATCCATTCAGCCTCACGTCGGAGACGTGGGTGCCGCGGGCGGCGCCTTGGTCAGCCGCGGCCGTGTCAGTCCCTGAACAATCAACCCCAGCAGGGTGGCCCCGAGCCAGACCAGCACCATGGTGGACCCACCGGTGGCGCCGCTGAGCCACTCTGGCACCATGCCCCACGTATCCAGAAGCCGTGGCAGTCCGGCGAGTACGAGGCCTGAACCGGCTGCTGCTGTCAACAAGACTGCGGCGGCTGTTGTGAAGAAGGTCGAGAGAATCAGACCGGCCAGCGCGGCGATGCCGGCGGCCGCAAGGACCATCAGACGTGGGTCGGGGGGGAGTGTCTCCCAGGCGTCGCGGAAGGGCACGAGTTTTTCATGGTTGGTCCACTCCGGTGTCTGCAGCGTGAGGGGAGACGGAAGTGACACGAGAGTGATGGGTGTGCTCGGCGCCGCTTCGACTTCCACTGGAAGTCCGAACAGGCTCGCCACCGGCGGCGGCGGCACCTCATCTTCGGTGATGTGCAGGACCGTCCATGCAACCGACCCGCCGAGGATCGCCAGCGTGATCGCCAGCAGGGCGCCAGCCAGCAATTTGTAGGCCAGCAAGGCCACACAGGCGATGACGATCCCGCCAACCACCGGCGCCACCCACTGCGGACCGATATGGGTCTGCTCCCAGATCACCATGCCTGCCAGTCCCCCGAGCCCGAGCCCCATGGCTCCGACTGCCGAGCGAAGCACCCAACCGCCGGTCGCCCACAGCACGATTCCCACCGCCAGGGCAGCCAGAACCCATGGCAGGGTGCCAGTCGTGGTGGTTTCGGTGATGGAGGCAAGAATCTGCATGAGATGATCTATCGGACACCCATGGTTTGGGAATGGAGGATTGGATGTTTCACTGATGGTCCTGTGCTGCCTGCTGTTCACCTGCGATCATGATCCATGTGCGGGCGACGAAGCCGCCCCCTCCCCCAGTGGTAGTATTCGCCGATGAGGAAGATGAAATGCCTGTTTCAGGCTGCTGTGGTGATGAGTACGGTGGGCCTCGGGGGGGGAGTTGCGATGTCTGATGAGCAGCATGGGTCCGGTGGTCATCAATTCTCGGCAAATCGGTTGGTGGACGAGACCAGCCCATACTTGCTTCAGCATGCCTACAACCCGGTGCATTGGTATCCGTGGGGCGAAGAGGCCTTCGAGGCGGCTCGGCGGGAGAACAAACCGATCTTTCTGAGCATCGGGTACTCGACCTGCTATTGGTGCCATGTGATGGAGCGGGAGTCGTTTGAGAATCCCGACGTTGCGGCATTGCTCAATGAGTACTACATCCCCATCAAAGTGGACCGCGAGGAACGGCCAGACGTCGATGACATCTACATGACGGCCGTGCAGGTGATCACTCGGCGCGGAGGCTGGCCGCTGTCGCTGTGGCTTGAGCCGGACACGCTGAAGCCCATTTTCGGCGGCACCTATTTCCCCGTGGAGAGTCAGGGGCAGCGGCCGGGCTTCATGCAGTTGCTCCATGGCATCCATCAGGCCTGGCTCGAGCAGCAGCCGGAACTGCGTGCACAAGCGGACAAGGTGGCCGACGCTGTGGTCAATCGGCTTGCGTCGATGCCTGCCGTCGAACTGCCTGATCCCACCGTTGTTGAGGCTGCAGTGTCCCAATTGATGGCAAGTTACGACGCCACCAATGCCGGCTATGGGGGCGCGCCCAAGTTTCCCATGCCGGTGCACCTTGACATGTTGATCGAGACGGCCTGGGATCGGCCCGACGTTCAAGCATCCCTGCGGCATACGCTCGATCGCATGGCCATGGGCGGGATGTACGATCAGGTCGGTGGCGGCTTCCATCGATACAGCACCGATGGCAAGTGGCTGGTACCGCACTTTGAGAAGATGCTCTACGACAACGGCATGCTTGCTTCGGTGTATGCCGAGGCATACGACCGCACGCAAGACGACTTCTACGCTGCTGTGGTGGTCGAAACGCTCGACTACGTGCTGCGGGAAATGGTCGATGAGACGGGCGCATTCTGGTCGGCTCAGGATGCCGAATCGAATGCCCGAGAAGGCGAGTCCTATTTGTGGACACCCGACGAAGTTCTCGCTGCCATCGAAGCGGCCGGACTGCCGCCGGCGTGGGTCGACTTTGCCAATGAGTTGTACGGACTCAACCAAGGCACGAACTTTCGCGATCCGCACCATCCTGGCGAATCGCCGTCCAATGTATTGTTTCTGGCCGATCGCCCGGATGCGCTGGCCCAGCGCTTTGGGATGACCGCGATGGCCTTTCACGATCAGGTCGGCAAGATCAATGCCGCCATGCTCGCCCGGAGGGACCGCCGAGACCAACCGAGTACCGACGACAAGATTCTTTCCGGGTGGAACGGCCTGATGATCGGCGGCATGGCCGATGCCGGTCGTATTCTCGAGGAGCAGCGGTACCTCGACGCAGCTCGCCGCGCCGCAGGTTGGATCAAGGAGTTCATGTGGAGCGACGAAAACGGCTTGCGGCGAACGGCCAGAGCCGGCACCGTCAGTGACATCACTGGTTTCCTTGAGGACTACGCTTTCCTCGTACGCGGCCTGCTTCGCCTCTATGAGGCGACCGGGAATCAGGATGATCTGGCGTGGGCGATCACGCTCATGGAGCAAGCCCGAGACCGATTCTTTGATGTCGAGCAGGGCTGGCTTGATGTGCCCGAGGGCGATCCCAACCTGTTTGTGCGGGGTCGATCGTTGTATGACGGCGCCGTGCCGAGCGGTACCTCGGTGATGCTCGATAACCAGCGGCGTCTGCACGACCTGACCGGCGACGCAGCGTGGCTTGAGGCGGCCGCTGAGACGGTCAAGCCCATTGCGTCCACGCTCAATCGAAGCCCGACCGGATCCGGTCAGGCAATCGCGGCCTTGCATCATCTGCGACTGGCTGACCCTGCAGGGTTCAATGCGGCGGCTCCAGCGGCGTCGACCGGGCCGGTCGAAGTCACAGTCGGGTCCTCGTCGGTGCGATTGGATGCGGCTGGGCGGGGCGAACTCACGATCGTACTGCGCGTGAAAGCGCCCTGGCATGTGGCGTTGCCGGGCACGGAAAACGTGTTGCCCGCTCGCATCTCGTCGGCGACGCCCGGCATCACGCTTTCGGCGCAGTGGCCCGAGGGGGCGGCATTCAAGGGGCCAACTGGCTCGATGCAGGTGCTCGATGGGACGAGTCGCATTCCGGTGACGGTCACGCGGACGGATGCCAACGCGATCGCGTTGACACTCTCGGTCAGTTGGCAGGCTTGCGACGACACCATCTGTCTCCGACCTGAAACGCGGACGTTTTCGATTCCGGTGGAGACGAACTGATCATGCGGAATGCCGAATGCGCTCGTCCGTTGGATATTGCGCTGCTGAGTACGGGCGGCACGATCGACAAGACCTACGATCCACTCCATGGTGTGCTTCGCAACGACATCAGTGTGCTCGAAGTAATGCTCGCCTCACTGGAGTTGGAGGGAGTCACATTGCATCGCGTCGAGGTGATGAACAAGGACAGCGGTGACATGGACGCGGCAGACCACGCAGAGATCGCTCGGGTCGCCGCCGACCAGGCGTCGCTGCGGGACGGCGTCGTCATCGTGCATGGCACCGACACGCTGACGAAGACCGGTCAGGCGGTGTTGGACGTCGTCGGTGATTGCCCCGGCGCGCCGATTGTCCTGACTGGCGCCATGCATCCTTGGATTCTTCGAACCAGTGATGCCCAGCAGAACCTGACCGAGTCGCTTCTGGCAGTGCAACTGCTCGACGCTGGCGTATTTGTCTGCATGCACAACTGCGTACTCCGCTTTCCAGGGATTCAGAAGGACCGGAAGGGACTCCGGTTTGTGTATTCAACTGTCCACAGCGAGGAGTTGTAGATGTCTCAAGCCAAGAGTCTTGAAGCCCCGGGCCTCGGTCACAAGTACCGCACGGCACCGGTTCCAAGCAAGAAGATGCCAAAGGGCATTCCCTACATCATCGGGAATGAAGCTGCGGAGCGATTCTCCTTCTATGGCATGAAGGGGATCCTCGCTGTCTTCATGACGACATACCTCTTCCTCATGCCGGGTTCCACGCTTGATGCTCCGATGAGCGAAGTTGAGGCAGCTCGTTGGTACCACTCGTTCGTCATCGCGGTCTACTGGACACCTCTTCTTGGGGCATTCATCGCGGATGCATTTCTCGGCAAGTACCTGACGATCATGCTGCTGTCGATCGTCTACTGCCTTGGCCATGGAGCATTGGCTCTGATGGGGATGGATCTGCCCTTCATGGATGAGCCGCTCAATCCAAGTGTGTTCCTCGTGATGGGGCTCATCCTCATCGCCCTCGGCGCGGGGGGTATCAAGCCCTGCGTGTCGGCTCATGTCGGTGACCAGTTCGGCGAGTCGAACTCGCACTGGTTGACCAAGATCTACATGGTGTTCTACCTGTCGATCAATCTCGGGGCCGCCATTTCAAACATATTGACTCCCTGGTTGCTCAAGTGGCATGGGCCACACTGGGCCTTTGGTGTGCCAGGTGTTCTCATGGCGATAGCGACCATCACGTTCTGGATGGGGCGACACAAGTTCATCCACGTGCCACCCCGGGGAATGGAATTCATCCGGGAGGTCTTCAGTCTCCATGGCATCAAGATCATCCTGAAACTCGGGATCATCTACGTTTTCGTGGCCGTGTTCTGGGCGCTCTTCGACCAGACCGGTTCAATGTGGGTCTTTCAGGCGGAGGACATGGACCGGCATTGGCTGGGTATCCACTGGCTGCCATCCCAGATCCAGCTCATCAACCCGATGATGATCCTGATCCTAGTCCCGCTCTTTGGATGGCTGGTGTACCCGGCCATCAACAAGGTCTGGCCCTTGACCCCGCTGCGGAAGATCAGCCTCGGGTTCTTTGTCATGGCCGGTGGCTTTGCGGTCATCGGGGTTGCCCAGCAGCTCATCGACGCAGGCGGCGAACCGTCAATCGGTTGGCAGGTACTCGCCTACGCGGTCGTGACGACGGCTGAAGTCATGGTGTCTATCACGTGCCTAGAGTTCTCCTATACCCAGGCGCCTCGCAAGATGAAGTCGATCATCATGGGGCTCTTCCTCTTCTCGGTGACGCTTGGCAACACCATCACCGCTGGCGTCCTCATGATCATCGAAGTGCCTTCGAACGAGCAGATCATCTCGCAGGCCCATGACAAGATCGACGCCTGGATGAAGGATCACGACGGTGCGCTTCCGGATGAAGCACAGGCGAATCAGTTGCTTGGCAGCATGGATGTTCCAGATGGCCTCCAACCACCGTTCTACTCGTTGACAGAATCAGGTTTCACGATCGGTCTGCCCCTAGGTGACGGCTCCGTCGGATCCTTTACCAGTGGCAACCTGTTCTACCTTGCTGACGGCACCAAGGACCACATGGAATGGCCGGCGATCGTGGAACTCAACACTGTTGCCGACCTGGTGGAAACCTACTGGAAAGAGAATGATCGCCTGCCATCAGATGAGCAGGGTGCGGAACTGCTCAAGGGTGAAAAGGATCCCTGGGACAACCTCATCGTCTACACGCTGGTGAACAGGAAGAACTTCACCGTCGGCAGCCCGGGCCCCGAGGGCGACCTGTTGACCCCGTCGTCCATCGTGCTCACGGGGGCCATCGATGAACCTACACCACCTGGAGAGGAAGGGACATGGCTTCATAAACGCCGGATCGAGCTCGGTCTCGAAGTGGAGTTGACCGGTTCCGAGGAGACCGTGCTCAATCGCGACCTCAAGATCGGTGGACAACTCCGCCTCTCGGGCGCATCCTTCTTCTGGTTCTTTACGTGGCTGATGCTCGGTACGGCGATCGTATTCGTGCCGGTCGCATATCTCTACAGATCACAGACCTACCTCCAGAAAGAGGTCGAGTAAACCCTTCCTCGCAACCCAGCCGCGTTGGTCCCACGCCGCTAGTGGGAGGCTGCGGCTGCGGTCGGGCGTCGCCGCATGCCACGCAGGCGGACGACGTGGGTTCCCGGGTCCAGCAGCAGGAAGGGCCTCATGGGGTCTGTGGTGGGCCGGGCGTAGAGCGGAACGTGGTCGACCCGGACCACCCTGCTGAGGTCTGAGAGATCCTGCCAGTGCAGACCCTGCGGCATCGTGAGCAGGAAGTTGCCGTTGCGGTCATGAACCGCATCAATCGATCCCGGCGCCAGCGTGACCACACGATCTGAATTGGGGCTCATCGGCATCCACACCGCAATGCGTTGGTCAATCGGGTGATAGAAGACGACCTCCTCGAGCAGAGGCGGCTGCAATCCTTGGACAGCGGTCCTGTTCGCCGTTGCCCGCATGGCGTCCCATCGATTGGCCCCGATCATGATCAAGACCTGCTTGGCGTCGGTGTTGAGCGTGTCTGGAGACTCGCCGTCCAGCGACACCAGCGACAGCACACTATCTTCGCTCAGCAGCCATGCGGAGAGGCGGGTGGTGCGTCCACTCCACATCGGCAGGAGCCACTCACGCTCGGTCGCAGGCAGAACAAACTCTCGCTCATCCTCGAATCGAATCGCCAGTGAGAGCGAAGTCTCCTGCGGGCTGCGGAAACACCAGGCAAGGCGGCCACGGGGGCCGAGCGTCGGCATCGTGTTGATGTGATCGTCTTTGACGAGCCATTGGAGATCACCGGTACGCCAATCGATCTTCCCGATCCAGCGGCTGCCGTCGCCGCGTGGCGACTCCACTAGGAATCCTTCGTCGTCGGCCGAGCCGGTCAGCAAAATGGAACCGCTGATCGTGTTCTGAGCGCGGGTGCCACCTCGCCCAGGGAGAATCTCCCAGATCTCAACCTTGGCCTCTTCGGGAATCGCGGCTCCGGGCAGTGCCAGTTGCGTTGCGTTGCTCGGGGCTGCTCCGGTGCTCGTGGCGATCCACCGACCATCCGGACTGAGCAGGGGCAGGATGGTCGAGTTCCAAGGGATGGTGCCAAGCCCCCACGACTCGCCCTGAAAAGACGAGTGCGCAATATCCATTGACAATTGATTCTGCTCGGCTATTTGATTGAGGGCGGCGGCGGTTTGAGCGGTCATCGGCGTGCGTTTGGGCCACTTGGACGGGCTGCAGCCCACGACCGACACCAGCAGGCAGCACGCAACGACCAGATTGGCGAGCCGCGTGATCATTGATCGGGCTCATTGTGCGGCGTCAACTCGATCAGTTCCGGTTGGAAGGCATCGATCTCGCTCTCTGTGGCGGATTGATCGGGTGGTGGGACGTTACCGCCGGTGAGGGGTGTGTACGTATGTCGCAGACGCTCATGCACATTGAGGTCGATGATCATCTGCCCCTCTTTGAGTTGCTCGGCCAGGGGGCGGGACACTGCTTCCAGGCGTCTCAGGTCGGCGAGGTTGAAGTTGGTGTAGTTGTCGGCTGGGCGGTGCACGACAGTCGGCGTGATGAACGCGATTAGTTCGGTACGCTCGAGCTTCTCGTCATTGTACTCGAACAACTGGCCGATGAACGGGATGTCGGCGAGCAGCGGGATCCGCTCTCTCTTGATGCTCTCCAACTCCTTGAGCAGACCGCCAAGTACGATTGTCTGCCCGTCGAGGAGGATGGCGTGCGTGGTCACCTGCTTGCGGCCGAAGACCTCGCTGCGTGTGCTGCCGACCGGAACGTCACCTTGGGCCTGCGAGAGTTCGAGGCTGATCGAGAGATCGACGGCGCCTTCCTCGGTGATCCGCGGGCGGACATTGAGAAAGACTCCGATATTCTTGTACTCGATGGTCGTCGAGAGGTTCGAGACACCGACCGATGTCTCGACCGTACCGGTTGCGATGGGGTACTCCTGGCCGGCGAAGAACACGGCTTCTTCGTTGTCAGCAGTAAAGATGCGCGGTTCCTGAATGATTCGGGTGTTTGTAATCGAGTTGAGCGCCTCGATAATGACAGGCAGGCCGAATTCACCCAGTGTCAGCGTGTTGCTCTGGTTGCCACCGAGGACGCCTCCATCGAGCATGTCCGTCAGGAACCTGATGCCGGCCAGGTTCAAAGTGGCCGCCCCGCTCACGAGTGCCCCCAAGTTGGCGGTCTGACCGGCGCCCAATTTCATGCCGAGATTCAAGTCATCGCCGAGATCGACCTCCACGACGGTTGCTGACAGCAAGACTTGCCGGCGTGGTTGATCAAAGTCCTCGATCAACTTGCGCATGGGCTCGCGATAGGCCATGGGCGCCAGAATCGCCAGCGCATTCTGGCGGATGATCGGCATGACGCGGACCTTGCCGATCAGCGCCGACTCAGGCGACTGCTCGTCTGCGTTGGTGGCGTTCCCCCAAGGGAACTGCAGGTCGCTGGCGGTGCCGGCGGTGTCCGGTCCGGAGATGTTGATGCCATCGCTGCCGGAGAAACCTTCGGCGCTCAGGCCCGTATCGGGCCGTGGCAGCGAGACGCGGCCGCCCGCATTGGCAAGCAGGATGTTGAGCTCTTCGGCTAGAGAAACGGCGTCGGCGTACTTGAGCGTGATGATCTCTGGCAGGCCCACGTCGGTGGGCCGGTCGATTTTCTCGATCATGTCCTCGATGAACGTGAAACTCTCAACGGTCTTGGCAAGTACCAGCAGCCCATTGCGGTCGGGGAAGGCCTCGAATTGATACACGCCTGCGACGCCGACCGTGGCATCGGCGCGGTTGCCCTGCGCTTGACCGCCGGTTCGGCCACGGCTGGCTGAGGAAGTTGTGGATCCGCCACCCATGACGGTCGTCAGTAGATCTTTGACCTTGATGGGGTCGGTGTACTTGAGGATGAACAGTCGTGAGGTTCCTTCGGGTCGCGGGAGATCCCACACCTCTTCGACGAGCTGCGAGATCTGATCGACAGTGCGTTGCTCACCTTGCAGTGTCACGGTGTTCTGCTGCTGGTTGACCGTTAGCCGCAATTCTGCTTCCGGCACGCCCTCGGAGGATGTGGTCGTCGTCGTGCTTCGGGTGCCGGTCCGCTGCTGCGTACTGCGGCTGCCACGGGTGGTTCCGCTTGTCCGGGCGGCTCCAGTACTCCCACCCTGCTCAAACAACTGCAGGATGTTGGTCTCAATCTCGCTGGCGTCCGCGTAGCGGAGCCGAAAGGTACGGATGACGGGCTGCAGCCATTTACGATCGAGATCGCTGACAATCGTCTCGACCTGCTGGCAGAGGCCGACGTCGCCGAGCACCATGATCTGGTTGGACAGATCGTCTTCCTGAATCTTGGCCCAGCTCTCAGGGAAGAAGGTGGCGAGGCCGTCCTTGACCTGCCCGGCGTCAGTATTCTCGATCTGAAAGATCTTGAAGATCAGCGTGCCGCGATCGCCTCGATCGGCCAGCGAGACGCCGGTCGGAACGACTTCCAATTCGCCGAGCTGCTGTGTCATGTCATCGATCTTGCCGATGAAGATGACCTTAGGCCGCTCGATGATTCCGATGTCGTTCATCCGCATATAGGTGAAGATGAAGTCGAGTGCCTCAAGGCGTGGCATCGGCTTGTCCGCGACGATGTTGTAGGTGTCCCGAGATGAGGAGGCCGATTTCATCTTGACCGGCATGACAACCTTGCCCGTTTCCAACGCGATGAATTCAATCAGTTCATCAATCTTGACGTCTTGGAATGCCAACACGACGGGCTCATCCTTCACCGGTCGCCGGTCACTGCGAATGCTGTCGGTTGTCCAGACGATCGGTTCGACCGTCTCCTCTGTCGCCTCCTCCGCGGCTGCGACGTTTTCGTTCTCAGGAATCGCGATAACTGTCGTTTCGTCAGGCGTCATCGGATCGACGGCCTCTTCGGCTTCCTCCTCGGCGGCAATTTCCGCTTCGATATCGGCGATCTCTTCTTCGACGATCGGTGGTGCGTCGGGGGCCGGCTCTACGATTGGCTCGGGGGCCGGTTCAGGTTCGGGCTCGACCACGGGCTCGGGCTCGGGTGGGGGCGTCGGCACAGGTCGATCACCCTGAGCCGTTGCTGCTGGAGCGAGAAAGCCGCCAATCAGGCTGAGACAGAGTGCTGCAATGGTCGGATGGGATGCCACAATGAATCCTCTCTGCGATCGATTCGTTCCAACGCGGCTGGGTCTCGTGTATTCCGTTGAAATACGTGTCTTCATTCGGGTTGCATCCTTGCAGGTCGATTTTCGTCCACGGTCTGGGTCGGTGAGGTCGTTGGAAGCTCAAGCACATCGCCAAGCGCGTTGTTGCTGAGAAGTTCGTCAGGTCGTTCAAAGAGTGGCACGGTGAAGGGGCCGCCCTCCTTCCACATCAATTCGGCGCTGCGGGGGGCGTTGACCGACACCACTTTGATGTCATCCATCATGCGCCCCACCGGAATGACCATCAAAGCGTCTTTGGAGTCGAGGCGAAAGAACACGTCGCTGCCATAGATAGCGATGATGTCTGGACCCGCATACCGCTTGGGGCGGTTGTCGACTTCGGGTTGGTCGGTGACCTTGGGAGCTTCTCGGGGCAAACAGGTCTCGGCATCGCAGATCGTGTCCTTGCCTTTGAAGCGGCCACCGCGATCTCGGCAGGCATCGCGCCGCATGATGGTGCACTCTTGCTCGACACAGCAGGCGCCGATGGGCTCGGGGGGCTTGGGTCGAGGCGGCGCATCTGGCTCGAAGAAGAACGATCGGCCATGGACTCGATTGAGGTCCTTGCGATGCGCATCATCGTGGGTTGCGATGAGTCGCTCATAGGTGCCGTCATCGAGCACATCTCCGCCGCCCAGTGAGCCGAATGCGCCAAGCACCGGAATGATGAGCCAGAGCCCGACCAGAACGAGGCCGGCCACGCAGGCCACGCTGATGCCAAGCGGCCCCTGAAGTTGGGATCGGTCCATCATTGACGGCCCCCTCCACGAATCCAGGCTTCGATGGTCAGTTCGACGGCCAGACTCAATCCACCGCTCTTGCCCTTTTGTACGCGGGCACTGCTGATGCTTTCGAGTTCCTGGTTGCTCTCCAACGCCCCAAGTATTTCGATGGCCTTCTCTTCGGGCGCCTCGAACTTGAGCGTGGCTTTGATCCGGTCGATCCCGGGCAGCCGGCTGCCGCCGACTTTGACAGCGCTGGACGATTCATTGAACTCGTAGGCACGAATGTCGAAGTCATCCATGATGACATTGACCGCTTCGAGCATCGCCTGCGATTCAGTCGCTCGCTGGGCCGGGGACACCATCGGTCCATAGGCCACGACGTTGGCACGCTGCGCGGCAGCCTGAGTTGCAGCCCGATCGACCCGGGCGACCTGACTACTGATTCCGTCGGCGGCACTGCCCCAACTTGAGGAGATGGGCGATATCAACTCGGACCAGAACAGTGCTACAACAAGCACGATCCCGAGCAGCGCGATCATGCGGCCACTGCGGGACATGCGGTCATACTCCTGGCGAGCACGTTCTGCGAGTTGACGGCTGGAGCTCACGGTGTGTCATCCCTGGGGATTTCGCGAAGGTGAGCGAAGAGACGCTTCCAGTAGGCGTGCAGTTCCTTGTCCAAGTCCGGATCGGTGACCCGCTTGCGCGCGGCGGAGACCTCATTGACCTTGGCGAGCGTTTCGGCGCGACCGAGCGTCGCAATCTGGGCGTCGCTCAGAATCTCAGGGATGGCGCCGAGGTCTTCAGCAGAGAGGTCGCCACTTCGAGCGCCTTCGCCGGCGATGCTCCGTGAGCCTGTGTCTCCGGCCGACACGTCGCGTCCACCGCGGTCAGGCCGACTGCCGCTTCCAGCCGATCCGGTGCGGCGTGGAACACTCGACGTGCCGCCATCCAGCGACGGAGGCTGGGCCGGTATCGAAGCAGCCGCTCCGCCGGGTGATGGGCCCGAACTGCCGGGGTTGTCTGGGACGGAGGCGATCACTGCGGCTTCACCCGCTCCGGCACCCGAGGAGGGTTCACCTGCGGAACCGCCCGAGCCAGCCTCGCCTGGCTTCCAGTTGGCCGCCACACTGCGTCGTGGTTCCGGACCACCCTCGGCGGTGGTTGGGAGGTTGTATCGCCGCTGCTGATGGGTCCACGCGGCGAAGTCCTGCTCCTTGGAATAGGTCGGGCGAATCGATGCTGCGGCGATGGCGGCATTCAACTTGAATGAACGCACCCCCAGATTGCTTTGCGAGCCCCAATCGACCGTGACGTTCTTGAAGATCCGCGACGCCTGCATATGGGACTTCATGGTTCCAATCAACTCGGCTGCCGACTGGCCCTCAAAGGCCGTGGCGTCTCCGCTGATCCGCACAGGCTCACCGGCGCCCATCTTCACGCTGTCCACCTTGATTCCCAGCGGCGTGGAAGCTGCGATGTCGGCAAGCAATTTGGTCACCGGAATGGATCCGCTGCCGAGCTGGGCGTACAACTTGTTGCGATGCTCAACCATGGCTGCGGTTGTGACGGCCGCATCGAGATCGCCGTGCGCCAGTCGCAAGAATCCATATCGAACGCCGTTGGCGATCATCGGTCCGAAGAGCAGTACCAGTAGGAGTACAACAACCAACTTGGCGGCGACGGCGGGCTTGGACAGCGTGTCCTGCGCCCGCTCGCCAAACGTCGGCTGATGGACTGGCAAGGACGGCCGAAGCACCGTGAGTGGCGCCAGATCATCGGTGGTCGCCAGCGCGCATGCGATCGCGATGTTGAAGAGGATCTTGTCGTCTGGCATGTCGCCCTCGCATCGAGCCTCGAATGCCGATTGGGCCGACTCCGGGAGCGAGAGGTATCGCTGGTCCGTTGCAGGCGGATCGATCTGCGTGGCCAGCGAGCGTGCTTCCTCCAGCGTCCAGTTCGCGGACATGGCTGACTCGACAACCAGCCGTGAGGCTGCGTCGCGCATCGCAAAGTCGGACATATGGGTGGAGCGAACTGCCAAGCGACCAAGTCCGCCCAGAACCAGCGCCGTGCTGCCGTCGTCGGGATCGTGCCAGATCAGCGGCAGGTCGGCGCGGTGGTCGCCCATCAGCGAGAGCAGCCCGACGATATCCGGCACACAGATCAGCGATTCAAAATCATCGGGCAGATGAATGGATTGTCGCTCGGGCCAGGCCACGGCCACTCCGACTCGCACTTCGTCTCCGGGCGGGGATGGAAGCACGGTGGCCGCGAGGCGGTGCTGCGGTGCCGAGTCGCCAAGTCGATCCAAGGCGGCACCATGCAATTGCTGGTCGAGCGCGGCGTCTTCGCCACTGCCCAGTCGAATGGATCGGCACAATACGGCCCGGGCCGGAATCACAACACGAGTCGGTCCCCCGTCATCACCGCACCATTTCGAGACTTCTGAGTCATCGAGCCGAGCGGTGTCCACAATGCGGATGCCCCGTCCCGTCGCGGTGTATCGGAGGGCAGACCACCCGCTATCCACCCAGTGCAGGAGGGTCATCGAGGCCGAAGATGAGGTGTCGGAACTAAGCCTGCTCATCGCGGGGGAGGATATCCGAATGGGATCCGCCGCGACCCCCTGAGGACCATCCTCGAGGCGAGCAGAGACGACCCGGCTCAGTCCTCTCGATACTCGAGAATTCGCACGGGAAGCGTGGAACGATCGACCACCGCGATGATTTCCGCAACCTCGTCGGTTGCGTCACTTCGGCCCCGGGACACGATGGTGAAGACGTTGCTGCTGGTGTCGAACAGGGGGATCAGGGTGGCCAGTGCCGTCTCGTCGATTCCCTGTAGATCCCAGAAGTCCACAGGGCTGACCAGCCCGTTGGCGCGGCGAGTTCGGAGGCTCAGCAGGCCGTCCACAAGCCGCTCTCCGCCCTCAAACATGGCATAGAGAGTCTCAGGTGGCACCGTATTGATGTTGATGCGGCCCCAATCACGGCGATGGGGGGGTGTCATGGAGGTTTCCGAGAGAATCGCGGCGACCTCATCCGGCGAATAGACAATCTCCGTGGGTTCGGAGGATTCCTCCTCCGACGCATCGACCGGCTCGGGTGTTCGACCCAGCGCGCTCACCAATTCGGTGGGGCTGAAGTCGCCGCCCACGGCTGAGTTGATGATGTCTTCGGCCTTCTCGATTGGCAACTCGAGCCCCAGCAGCGCCATCCGCTCGATCAACTCTTCTGTATCGGTGGCCAGCAGCCAGATTCGGGGCAGCCCACTGGTCGTGGCACCGTCGGCGACCGATCGTACGGTCAACATGCGGGCCCAGCCACCGTCCAAGACACCCGACTCGTTGTCCCAGGGAAGGGTTTCTTCACCATCGTCCTCTTCAGGGTCGAGTCGGGAATTGAGATTCCAGTCTTCGCCCCGAATATCGTCCGGCTCAATGCCCGCGATGAGTTCAAGTTCAGCCACGCTCTGCAACGGGGCGTTGCGTGGTTCGTACCGAGCGTCGAGCGACAAGTAGTAGTCGCGTTCAACACCAAACTCGGAGGGGTCATCGTCCTCGTCGATCCAGTCTTCGATGGCGGCAAAGACGCCCCATGCCAGTGGCCCGAACATGATGTCGATGTAGCCTCGCTGCTCGCTGTTGACATTGAGTTTGGCGTGTTCGTCCAGCGGCCCTGCGAAGGGCGTTGCTGTTTGCCCGCTTGTGTGTTGAATGAGCCAGGAGCCACCGGCGAGTTCCCCGGAATGCACGCCTTCCAGATCGGTAATCAGGGCATAGGCGTCATCGGCAATCGGATACCGTGTGTGGTACGCCAGCGTGGCAATAGTCGATTCGACGCCAGCACGGGCGGCCCATCGAGCGCGAATATGTTCCATTGAGTCGCGGCCGAGCATCGCCATCCGAGTGGTGCCAACCTGCAACGCTGCGACGAGCATGGCAGCAATCGCGATGCCCCAGATGACCGCGACCATGGCGCTTCCGCGGCGGAGGGGAGTCATTGTCCGCCTCCGCCTCGGCTACCGCCGCCTTGTAGCGTGGCGCTGTTGCCGCCGGGCCCGATGATGACAGTGCCAGCCGGTGTCTCGATGGACGTGCCGCCAGTCGGGACACTGCCGGTGCTTCCGGTTCCGGTGCCAGTGTCGATCGAGCCGCCGTCGGGGAGGGCCGCGCCGCCACGGGGAATGGGCGGCGCAGAGGCCGTCGCAACTGCGTCGAGCACTTCTTCGTAGAGATCCATGTCCAAGCCGAATCGCTCGATGATCTCATCGGCCAGCAATGCGTCGGCCCGCTCTATGGGCATGTGACTGCGTTCAATTGGGACGACCGTTCGAAGAATTGCTGTGGGATGTTCTGCGGCAGGCTGGCCTGCTGCGGCCCCGCTGGCCGTGACGGTTAGGCGAAATGCCCACGGAAGACCCTCTTCGTCGCTGTCCCACTGATCGAACCAGGTCATTCCATTCCACGCCTCGATTTGCAGTTCGAGAATGCCTTCGACAACAGGCGTGATGATGCCGCCACCTCGAGGATAGGCGTCCGGCATGGCGTCTCGCCGCTGCCAGAGCACGGGCCCGAGTTCATCATCTTCGATGCGGTAGTGCGTCTCGAATTCGAGCCCGTCGCCGTTGTAGCGGATGTCGCGGGTGGCTTGCAGGCGATTGTTGAAGATGATGATTTCATCGCGGTCAAGGTCCGCGCCCTCTTGCCGCGTCGAATTGCTCTGGAGCAGCACGCGTGTGTAGTACAGATCATCTCGCCGCAGCAGCGAGATGAGGTCGCGGCGGACCATTCGCATGGCTGCATCGGCGCGAAGATGCGCATCAATGCGGCCACGGGTGATATTGCGAGCCTTGGCCACCTGCTGGATGGCCATGCCCATGGCCAGCAGCACTCCGGCGAGCAGGATGCCGGCGAGCAGGAACTCGATCATCGTGAAGCCGCGGCGGGCTCGCGTGTGGCGTCCTGCGATCATCCGCCACCACCTTCAAGGGGCTGGGCTTCTTCTTCGTCCCATGTGCGTGATTCTCGGTCCAATGGTTCGTCCGGTTTCCAATTCATAGGGTCATCCTCGTCACCTTGGCGCGGCGCGATCAGCGTGTCGATGGAGACCGACATTACGCCCCCGCGATCCTGCCAGGACACGGTGGCGGTGGCATTCCATGCTTCCCATTCGCTTGGGCGGGTGAGTTCCAACGTCCAGTCGAATTGGTCGAACGGCGGTTGGAAACGACCTTCCATTGGCTCGGACTGCTGGTACGCCGCTGGCCCCATGGCGACCACCATGGCCAGTGCCTCATCGGCCAGCCATGACGCGGTCAGTCGCCATTCACCGGTCTGCTCGGCCCGCAGTGCCTGGCTGGCCATCGAGAGGGTGACAGCTAAGCCGACTCCAAGCAGCAGGGCGGCAATCAGCACATCCATGAGTGCGACGCCTCGGCGCGCATCGTGCTGCTGCATTACCAGTCCTCCTGCCACCGCCCCGATGTATCCAAGTCGATGGCGGTACGTGGCACCGAGGCAGTCTGTTCAGTCCGCATTGAGTCCTGAATGAGCGGTCTCAGTGAACTCGGGGTCAGCGTCAGCCGAACGGATCGTGGGTTGGAGCGGTCGTCGCTCCGCAGCGTGATCTCCAGACCCGGTCGCGGCTGGCCGGGCAGCGCGGTAATTGGCTTCTCAGCGGGATCCATCCAGTCGCCGTCCACCTGAAACTCAATCGTCTGGACTGGCAGGAAGTCAGGCAGCAAGACCGCTCGCACCGAACGATCCATCTGCCAGCCGTCGTTGAACTCATCCCGATTCCCGCGGCGAATGACCAGTTGCAAGCTGTTGCGGTCCGGGTCCATGGAGATGCCGACCGGCTCGTCTGCGAATTCGCTGCGAATGGCGTACATCAACATGAGGTCGCCGACGCGCTCGGTCGCAAGGTCGAACTCGCGGCTGGCGCCGCCACTGAGGCGCAGCACTAGTACCACCGCCAATGACGCCATCAGGACGGTGACGACCATGACCTCTATCAATGTGAATGCGCGGCGTGCAGGCATGGCTGTCAGTGGGTCAGGTCCGCGTCGTTTCCTTCTCCGCCCGGAGCCTTGTCGGCCCCATAGGAGAAGATGTCGTAGTCGGCATTGACCTCGCCGGGGACGACCACGAGAAATGGTTCCTCCCACGGATCAAGCACATCGGTCACTTTGGAGAGGTACGGGCCATTGGGACCGCCACCTTCATTTGGGCGGAGTGTGAGCACGGACAGATCGAAACCGTCTTCGGGTTGTGGCTGACCCACATCGAGCAGATAGAGCGTGAGGGCCTGGCTGATTTTGGCGGCCTGCGTCTTGGCAATCTCGGCCTGTCCTCGACCGAGGAGGCCCAGCATGCGGCCGCCGACAACGGTCATCAACAGGGCCAACACGGTCACGACGACGATGACTTCAACAAGCGTAAAGCCTCGGCGGGCGAGCGTGCGGCGGCGGGTCAGGGTGCGGTTCATGGGAAGGTCTCCAAAGGTGTTCGGTCAACCGGCGATATTCTGAAGTTCAAGGAGGGGAAGCAGAATGGCAGCTAAGACGAATGCGCCCAGCGATGCCATGATGATGATCAAAATGGGGGGGAAGGCCTTCGTGAAGACCTTGATTGACACATTGACCTGACGATCAAAGGCCGTCGCGGCGTGTCCAAGCATCTTCTCGAGTTGTCCCGATCGCTCGCCCAGGTTCACAACCTGCACCAGCAGTGGGGGGAACAGGCCCGACCGCTCAAGCGGCTCGGCCAACGGCCGGCCTTCGGTCACTTGTCCGTGTACGTCATCGATGGCTTGCATCATGGCGGTATTGACGAGTGTGTCACGCGTGATGTTCAGACAATCGAGAATGGGCAGTCCTGCGGCGGCAAGTGTGCCCATGGTGCGGGTAAATCGGGCGACCGCGACATCCCGCAGCAGAGTGCCGAGTACAGGGATCTTGAGTTTCCACAAGTCCCACCGCAGGCGGTTCTCGGGTGCGGCAATCCAGAACTTCCAGAACAGGACGGCGCCGACGATCAGCCCGATACACAACGGCCACCAGGCAGTGATGAAGTCGGCGAGGTTCAGCAGGATCGCCGTCGGCAGTGGCATCTGTTTCATGCCGGCCGCTTGGAGTGGCTCCATCAACTGAGGTATCAGCACCGTCACGAGGATGATGGCGCTGCAGAGGATCAGTACGGCCACCATCAGCGGATAGAAAACGGCGCCGAGAATCTCTCGTCGCAGTTCGATGCTTCGCTCAAGCAAATCCGCCAGTTGATGCAGCACGATGCTGCTCTCGCCCGACGCGTCTGCGGCTCGAAGCATGCCACCGATCAAGTCATCAAATGGCGGCCCATAGGAAGTGGCGGCCTTGTGCAATGACTCGCCCGCCTCGACCCGTTCGATCATGTGATCGAGCACCATCGGGGCGGCCCGGCCTGCGGCTTGCCGCCGAATGGTGCGAAGCGCCTGCATGAGCGGGAGCCCGGCTTCCAATGCCGTGGCAAGTTCTCGCATCAACGCTGCGACTTCGGTCGTTCGCATGGTGGGCCTGCCGGTGCGGTGGCGGCGTGCTGGCTTGCCAGGCGCCTGCGCATTGCTGCTGCGGCCCGAGGCGGCCGCAACAAGCGACGTAGCGGTCTCGCCGCGCTGCAGCAGTTGTCTGGTGGCATCGGCCCGGCTTTGCGCCGAGATGGACCCGCGTCGAGCGCGTCCATTGGTCGTAATGGCCTCGTACTCGAAGGTCGGCATGGCCTACTCGAAGATCTCTTCGGCGTCCTGCGTGGCGCGTAGCACTTCCGGCACGGTCGTGACGCCTTCGCGGGCCCGGTCCAGGCCGTCTTCTCGCATGGAGTGAAACGACGCTGAAAGGGAGCCAACAAGATCCGCATTGGCCGCGCCGCTTGCAATGGCACGCCGAAGATCACCATTGATACGCAGCAACTCAAAGAAGCCGACTCGGCCGCGATATCCGGTGCCGCTGCACTTGTCGCATCCCGCTCCCATCCAGACCTTGCCCTCGAACGAGTCGACTTCGTCGGCACGAATTCGTGAGGCGATGTCTTCAGGCATTGGAATCTGAGTGCGGCAATGCTCGCAAATGCGGCGGCCGAGTCGCTGGGCGAGCAGGCCTTCGAGAACCGACGCGACGAGGTATGGCTCGGCGCCCATGTCGACAAGTCGGCCGATCGAACTGATCGCGTCGTTGGTGTGCAGCGTCGAGAGAATCAGGTGGCCTGTCAGGGCCGAGCGAATGGCGATATCCGCCGTTTCGCCGTCACGGATTTCGCCGACCAATACGATGTCGGGGTCCTGCCGCAGGATGGAACGCAGGCCCGAGGCGAAGGTTAAGCCACGTTTGGCGTTGACCGGGATTTGATTGATGCCATGGAGTTCGTATTCGACCGGATCTTCAATGGTGATGATCTTCTTGCTTGGGTCAAAGATGCGGGTCAGCGATGCGTACAGGGTGGTGGTCTTCCCCGAGCCGGTGGGGCCGGTATTGAGCAGGATGCCATGCGGCTTGGCAAGCAGATTGTCCATGTCGGATTGCAACTCGGGCCGCAAGCCAAGCGTGTCGAAGTCGAGCCGGAGTTGACTCTTGTCGAGGATTCGCATGACGACCGACTCGCCGTAGAGCGTTGGGATGGTGGAGACACGAATGTCGATCTTGCGACCCTCATATCGCAGCGAAATCTTGCCATCCTGCGGCACGTACCGCTCGGCGATATTCATGGAGGCCATGATCTTGATGCGGCCGATGAGCGCCGGCTGCAGATGTTTGGGCGGCGGCGGCTGCATGTGCAGTACGCCGTCAATGCGGTACCGGACGGTGAGTTCGTTCTCGAAGGGTTCGACGTGAACATCGCTTGTTCTGGACTGAATGGCCTCGATGAGGATCAGGTTCACCAGATTGACCAGCGTCGGCTCTTCGGCCATTCGGTGGATGTCGTCGGTTTCGAAGGCGTCGAGATTGTGCTCAAGATCATCGGCGTCGCCCTCGGTTTGTCCGCCGAGCAGGTCGGCCATCTTGGAAGCCGTCGTGCCATAGTGGCGTCGAAGCAACTCTGCGAAAATGCCGGGGTCCATGCCTTCGCGCTCAACCGGCAGGCCCGTCAGCACCGCGATCTCATCGGCCGCCTCGGTATCCAGCGGATCAAACATCGCCAGCACGAGCGTTCCGCCGCGCCGCAGGATCGGGACGATCCGCAGCCGCACTGCCACTTCTGGTTCCACCAAGTCGATGGATGCAGGGTCGGCCTCGACTGGTCGTTCATGCCAGGCCAGACCGAGCACGTCAGCCCGCTGGCGAATGGCAGCCGCCTCCTCGTCGATGGTGCGGCTTGCCGTCAGGGTTTCCTCGGCAGCATCGGCGGTGTCCTGATCGAACTGATTGGGGTCTCGATCCATATCAGTCGTCACGGTCCTCGCCGCCGCCGGTCGGGCCGCGTGGGCGGGCATTGCCAAAGGTCTTGTCCGGTCCGGTCAATTTGCCGGCGGCGGTCTTGCCTTGCGACTTGGGGCTGCTGCCCTTGCCGACGGCGCGGATGCCACCGGGACCACCCTTGACGCCATCTTGCTCACCGGGCTTGGGCCGCGGCAGGTATCGGGAGGCACCGTCCAATTCGGAGAAGAGCTCCAAGCCGAGCAGGTCTCTGAGCAGTTCGACATAGCGGGTGCCCAGATCACGACGCTGCTGGTAGAGTTCGCGGGTCGGGTCCATTGGTCGCTCAAGTGTCTCGCCGTTGAGCCTGCGAATGCGGTTCTGGATTTTCGCCGCTTCTAGTTCCGGCTCCCAATCTCGCGTCAGTTCGAGAAGCGCCGTGTTGATCGCGGCGAGTTCTTCGAGGTACTCCGCAAACAGATTCTGGACGGCGGCGAGCAGGTCGGCGTCTTCTCGAATGGTCTCATTCTCGATCGCCGCCTTGAAGATCCGCTCGGCGGGCGTGGTGCGATAGACCCTGCCGTAGCCCCGCTTCAACGCTTCGTGCCGAAAGGCCGCCCCGTGCGTGGCAATCAGGGCTGCCAACTCTTCTATCGCGGTGTCGTTGATGTTCCGCACGGTAATTCGAGCGGCGAGTTCCTCTTTCCGCTTCCGTGCATCGTCGGCGCCGCTGTTGGTATTGTTGATCTGATCAATCAAATTGAAATTCTGTCGCGTGGCATTTGCTCGCACGACGAGCGCATCGTGCAGGGCCAGTTCCCATCGCAGTTTCGCTTCGGCCAGATCGGTGCCAGCGGCTGGCTGGAGGTCGAGGTCACGCATCACGTGGTCGAGGTTCGTGTTCTCCCCAGAGAGCCGACCATCGGGGAGGCGCTTTTCGCGGTCGAGTCGGCGGTTGAAGGCAGTCCATGCGGACTGCTGCTCGCTGTCGAGGATGATGCGGATGTTCTCGACCAATTGCAATCCGAGCACGTCACGTTGCCCGGCCCAACCTTGAATCGGTGCCAGCACTGCTTTGACAATGGCGTCTTTGTCATCGCCCAACTCGGCGACGTTGTTGGCCACATCTGTGACCTGCGATTCCATCCCGTCGAGGCCTTCCTGAAACTCCCGCTCGTAGTCTTCGAAGATCATCTCAGCGATGAGTTGCTGCTCTTCGGTGAGGTTCAGCCCTTCGATGAACAACAGCAAATCGCGGCTGAAGTATTCCGGCTGCATGATCGACGGAAGACTGCCGAGGCCTTGGGCCGTGGCGGCCATTCCGAAGACAAGTGCTGCCAGCAGCGAGAGGGTGGCATGCAGGAGACGTGTGGGGGTCATGGGGTATCTCTCCGAAGGACCGGAATGTAATTTGGTCCATGAGGGGTCATGGCGACTTCAACGCGGGCCCGACCTGTTTATGGCAGCAAAGATCGGAAGCCGGGGGCGATTGTACCCCCTCAGGCCCATCATTCAGCCGCTGCCGGGGCTGATGGTCCGCTGTTCGATGCGTTTCTCAGACACTGTTTGGACGACTCGGTCCACATAAATGCCCGGCGTATGGATCTGATCCGGGTCGAGGTCGCTCGTGGGGACGACTTCCTCGACCTCGGCCACGGTGATTCGGCCGCACATGGCCACCGCCGGATTGAAGTTGCGGGCGGTCATGCGGTAGACCAGATTTCCGACTTCGTCGGCCTTCCACGCCTTGACCAGTGAGAGATCGGCGTTGATTCCGGCCTCCAGAATGTGGGTGTGTCCATCAAAGTCTCGGTGCTCTTTGCCGTCGGCCACCACGGTGCCGACGCCTGTTCGCGTATAGAATCCCGGAATCCCAGCGCCGCCGGCCCGCATTCGCTCGGCCAGCGTGCCTTGGGGCGTGAACTCGATTTCCAATTCGCCAGCGAGATACTGCCGCTCAAACTCTGCGTTCTCGCCCACGTAGGAACTGACCATGCGGCGAATCTGCCGCGACTGCAGCAGGAGGCCAAGCCCCCAGTCATCCACGCCAGCGTTGTTCGAGACGGCCGTCAGCCCAGTGACGCCCGAGTCCCGCAGAGCGATGATCAACTGCTCGGGAATGCCGCACAATCCGAATCCGCCCACGGCGACGGTCATGTCGTCGCGGGTCAGCCCCTCCAGGGCTTCGGTCGGTGTCGAGAAGATCTTCCGTGCCATGGTACGATCGCGTTTCCGTGTCTCAAGAAGGCTCAGCAACCAGAGGATCCATCACCATGCTGGTGCGTTTGAGCCGCCCGCAGGATAGCGTGCCGTGTGGCCGTGGGAGATCGGCATGACGGGGCCCGGTTCCAAGTCGTCCGAGGGCGGTGGATCGGTACTCTTGGTCTGCCTGCTCGTCGGATTGGCGGCGCTTCCTGATGCGATGGTGCCGCTGGCGCTCAAGGCAGGCGTCATGGATCGGTGGGGTGTCTCCCCTGCGTCTGCGCACTGGTTTGTCGCGGCCTCGTTGGTGGGCGCCTTTGTGGCGGTTCCCATGTTGCGGCGGTTGCAGGCTCGGTTTGGACCGGGCCAATTGGTGGCTGGCGCGGCGATGATCAACGGGCTTGCCTTGCTGGCGTTGTGGAGCCCGATCGGCTTTGAGACGGCCATGGGTATCCGGGTGTTCGAGGGCATGGCGGACCTTTTGTCGCTGGCGGTGCTGCTGGGACTGCTTGAGGCTGGAAGCCAGCACCGGGCGGGGCGGCGGTTTGGCCCGGCGGGGCTGGCGCTCATGCTTGGACTTGCATCGGGGGCAGTCATTGGCGGTGTCTCGGCGCCCGCGATCGGCAGCGGTGTCTTCCTGCTCGGGGCGGCCATGTGTCTGCTGCTGGCACTGGCTGCGGCCGGATGGTCCGGCCCGCTCGCTCGCATCGCTTCAAGGCAGATCCGCCTGGCCGAGGCCATGGCGCGGGCAGGTCGCCGCCGCCCCTTGTGGCCGGCGTTGACATTCGCCTTCGGAGATCGAGCCATCGGCGCGGTGGTGTCCGTGTCGGCGACGCTGTACTTGGTCGACGAACTGAACCGCTCCAGCAGCTTCGTAGGCGCCGCTGTTGGCGCGTCACTTGCGATTCTGGCCCTTGGCGCCTGGCCGGCGGGCTTGCTGGCCGACCGCATTGGCGCGATGCCGGTTCGTGTTGTGTCGGTCGTGGGCTATGCCGGCGCCTTTGCTGCGTTGGCGGCCGCTCCATGGATGAGCATGACCGCCGTGCTGTTGGTGTTGATCGTGCTGGGCATCGCCGGCGCCGGCTTGTATCCAACGACCCTCATCATGGCGAGCCGCGCTGGCGGCGGGTCTGTGGACATGGGCGGTGTGCACGCGACAGGATCACTGGGCTACCTCGTCGGCATCGTTGGCGCCGGCATGATGCTCACCGGCGGGCCGGGCGTGGGCCAGTACCAAGCGGTGCTCCTCATGTTCGCGACCGGCTACCTGCTCCTGAATATCCCCGCCGTGGCGAGGATCGGCAGTCGGTAGTTCCGACTCAAAGGCGGCGAAGCCACGCGTTCTCACCGATATCGAATCCACCGCAGCAGTTGCAGCGGTGACGGTGGTTTGCCCTGCATCAGCACGCCCACGCGGAAGATGCGGCCAGCGGCCCAGACCATGCCCGCGGCGCACGCGATGGCCCATGCGAGGGCCAGCAGGACCTCCAGCAGCGGCAGCGGCTCGGGCGCTGCGGCGATACGCAGCACCATGACGTAGGGTGAGAGTGGGGGAATGAAACTCGCGACCACCCCGACGGTCCCGTTGGGATCTTCGGTGACCACCGGAATGAGCAGGAGCGGCAGCATCAGGATAAGCATTGCTGGCCCCATCAGCGATTGTGCTTCCGTGACATCGCTCACAGCGCTTCCGATGCCGGCCATGATGGCCGCCATCATCAGGTAGGCGACCAGGAAGAAGGCCGCGCCGAGCAGGACATCGCCGATTGACACGATATCGAGTGCCGCGAACATCACCATCAGTACGGCGGCGACAATGAGATACATCGCCAGCATGACTGCGGACACGCCGGCGAACCCGACGATCTTGCCGGCCAGCAGACCGGTCGGGCTGGTGGCGCTGAGCAGCACCTCGATGACCCGCGTGGATTTTTCTTCGATCGTGGACATCAACAGGTAGTTGCCACCCGTCATCACGACGATCCACATCAATCCCATGAACGCGACTGGAACGAGGTACCGCGTGAGTTTCGATTCGCTCTGTTCGCCGCCGCCGCTTCCGATGCGGATGGTGTCGATCGAAGGACGGTCGACCGCGGCGCGAACGACTTCAGGCGACATGCCCATCCCGCGCAGCCGAGCGTCCACAACGGCTTGCCGCGTGCATTTGGTGAGCAGATCGACGTGGCTTGTCGCCGCGTCCGGTGCGAGCCAGATGATGGCTGAACCGCCGCCTGGTGCTTCGGGTTCGAGGCTCCCGGGTTCCACTTCAATGGCGCCGACCCAGATGCCTTCTCGAATGCCCTTCTTGATGGCGTCCAGTTCGCTCGCCGGACGCGTTTCAAGCGTGAGTTGAGACGTGTCGGGCCGGGTATTGGAGGCGGATTGTTTGTTGGCTTCCGCGACGGCCGCCTCGAGGATCTCCTCGGGACGCTGCGAAGGATCGATGGCGACGGTCTTGGGTGCCGGTGGCGCGAGGTTCTCGCTGAGGGCCTCGATGAGCGGCGCGGACCCGTCGATGACGGCCAGTGGCCCCTTCATGGCAGGGATGTTGGGCTTGAGGAACATCTCCGCGCCGATTGAAATGAGCACAATGACAACTGGGACTACAACCGATCCAATAAAGAATGCCTTGGTCACCACGGTATGGCGGAACTCACGACCCGCAACGGTCAAGAGACGACTCATGAGCCGCGCCCCTTCGTGACCAGCTGCGTGAAGATGTCGTCGAGCGATGGTTCACGAATGGAGACAGCGCGAATGGGAGCGGCCTCAATGACGCTGCGCATGACGTCCTGCTCATTCACGTCCTCATCCACGTGCAATTCCAATGGGCCGCCGTCCGACTTCGAATTGCCGAGGTGGGTTCCCGGGATCTCCGGGAGGGCAGCGCCCTCCGCGAGCTCAACATTGATGATGCGTTCGCGGAATCGCGTCCTGATCCGGTCGATGTCATCGTCAAGCAGTTTGATGCCTCGATCGATCAGGAAAATTCGGTCGCAGAGCTGCTCGGCTTGATGGAGGACATGGGTAGAAAACACGATCGTTCGTCCCTCGGAATGCAGTTCGCGGATCACCCGCGAGAGCAGGGCGGCGTTGACCGGATCGAGGCCAGAGAAGGGCTCGTCCAGCACAATGAGATCTGGGTCGTGTAGCACGGCGGCGACAAACTGAACCTTCTGCTGCTGGCCCTTTGAGAGTTCCTCGCAGCGGCGGGGGAGTGCTTCGGGCAGGTTGAGTCTGTTCAACCAGCCGACAGCCGACGCGTCGGCCGCGGCCCGGCTCATGCCCTTGAGGCGTCCGATGTAGCGGAGAAACGCCCGCACCCGCATGCGGCGATACAGGCCGCGTTCTTCAGGCAAGTACCCGATGCGATCCTTGGCGTCCAATGCCGAGTGGCCGAGCACGTCGATGTGGCCGACGTCGGCGTAGATGATGGACATGATCATGCGAATGGTCGTGCTCTTGCCGGCCCCGTTGGGGCCGAGAAATCCGATCAGGCATCCGTCGGGGACGTCCAGACTCAGCTCACTGACTGCGGTCACATCACCGAAGCGCTTGGTGACGTTCTGAATCGAGATGGCAGGCCGGGACTCAGGCATCAGGAGAATCCACAGGCGATGACGGCGTAGTAATCACTGACTCAGGGGGGGCGAAACGCTCCGGCGGCACGTCCTTGAGCGAGACGTGCTCAAACTGCAGCCGCATGTGCACATCGGCATGATCGATGTTGACCTGATGAAACAAGGTGAGGCGATCTACCGGTTTCCACTCCCCGAATCGAATCGTCACGTCGGCCGGGCCAAGCGGGCCTCGTTCGATGAGGCGAACTCCAAGGAGCAGTTGGGTCTGAGCGTCGAAAAACAAGTGGTGAATTCCGCCGCGCTCATCGATCATCCGCACTTCGTATGAAGGTGTGTTGTCAAATGTGGATTTTCCAATGGTTTCAAACGACCGAGCGCGTGCCGGCAGCGTCAGCGCCAACTCAAACCAGTTGGCGTGTCGTCGACGTCGTTCGACCACGGCTGCGTCGAGCCGCTGCACCGTAGTCTCGTCGTCCAGTTGAAGCGATTCCCAGCCGATCGTCCCGTTGCTGCCAAAGCGGCTGCGGCCAAGATTCGGAAAGTTCATATCGAAGATGCACCGCCCTCCATCGGCGACGGCCCAGTCGAATCGACCGGTCTCGGTCGTGCCGGGCAGCGAAATGCGTCCGCGCGCGGACATCGACTGGACGTCTCGAATCGCCGCTTCGCCCCCGACCGCGCGAATGAACCGTTGCAAGAGTGCTGTGCCGCGGGGCAGGGCCTCGCCGGTGGCCGGCGGCGGCGCCGGGCTCGCGGCGAGCATCAGCGTGGCGGCAAGCAGTCCAAGAATGGGGTGGCGTCGAGTCATGCGTGGGGTCGGAACAGGCATCATAGGGACGAGGTTCCTCAGCCATGCTTGATCCGCTCATCCGGATAGGCGGTTGAAGGCTTTGGCTGGGGGCGCTATGCTGGGCGCCATAATGGCTGGATCCGTTCTTGACATCGCCGCGCAGCGGCCTTTGGTGCTCGACGGCGCCATGGGCTCGACGCTGCAGAGCATCGATTTGGATGTTGATCGAGACTATCTGGGGCATGAGAATTGCGTGGATCTCCTAGTTCGCTCGCGGCCCGAACTGATCCAATCCATCCACGAGTCCTACCTCGCGGTCGGCTGTGATGCGGTTGAGACGGACACCTTTGGCGCCAATCGGCTCGTGCTCGCCGAGTTTGACGTCGAGTTGGCCGACTGGACGATCGACCTGAATCGCGAAGCGGCCGAGATTGCACGGGCCGCCTGCGAAGCGCATGCATCGGCGGACCATCCGCGGTTTGTCTTTGGTTCCATGGGCCCCGGTACGCGGCTCATCACGCTTGGCCAGGTCGACTGGAGCACGATGCTCGATTCATATGCCGACCAGGCCCGCGGCCTGCTTGCCGGCGGGGTTGATGCGTTCCTGATCGAGACGGCGCAGGATCTGCTGCAGGTCAAATGCGCCATCAACAGTTGCCTCGTGGCGTTGGAGGAAGCGGGGCGGTCGCCGCGGCAGATACCCATCTTCGTGAGCCTGACAATCGAGTCGACCGGCACGATGTTGCTGGGCACCGACATTGCCGCGGCTGCGACCGTACTCAAGCGGTATCCCATTGCCGGGCTCGGCTTGAACTGCGCGACTGGACCGCGCGAGATGTTGCCGTACATCGAGTATCTCTGCAAGCATTGGGACCGCCTGGTCTCGTGCATCCCCAACGCAGGGCTTCCGGTGCTTGTCGAGGGCCGAACGGAATTCCCGCTCGGGCCGGAGCCACTCAGCGAAAGCGTGGCCGATCTGGTGGGCCGACTCGGTGTTGATCTGATCGGCGGATGTTGCGGCACGGGGCCAGCGCACATCGAGCGGCTGGTTGCGGTCGCGCAGGACACGGGTCACGTCGAGCGTCAACCTATGCCCGAGCCCGCAGCGTGCGCAAGCCTCTATTGCCCAATGCCATATCGGCAAGAGCAGTCATTCTTTATTGTCGGCGAGCGGATGAACGCATCCGGCAGCCGCAAGTTCAAGGGGCTGCTCGAGAGCGAAGACTTCGACGAGATGATCTCGCTCGCCCGGCAACAAGTGCGAGAAGGGGCCAACTGCCTTGACGTCAATGTCGACTACGCCGGTCGCGACAACGCGGCCGACATGGCGAAGATCGTCTCCGAGACGGCGCGTCAGGTCGATGCCCCCATCATGATTGACTCGACGCAGCCGGCCACACTCGAGGCCGGGTTGCAGCATGCGGGCGGCACGTGCATCATCAACTCGGCCAACTTTGAGGACGGCGAGGAGAAGTTTGACCACTTGTGTACGCTTGCGCGGACCTTCTCGGCGGCCCTGGTCATCGGCACGATCGATGAAGACCCCGAGGAGGCGATGGCTCGCACGGCCGATCGAAAGTTCGAGATTGCGCGCCGCGCGATCGCCCGCGCCACCGAACTGCACGGTCTCGCTGTCGAGGATCTCTTCATCGACCCGCTCGTGCTGCCGGTGTCGACGGGCATGGACGACGATCGCCGCAGTTCGCTCGAACTGATTCAGGGCGTGCGGCGAATCAGCGAAGCGTGGCCCGAGGTGCAGATCACCTGTGGACTCTCCAACTGTTCGTTCGGTCTGAAGCCCGCTGCTCGGCAGGTGCTCAATTCGGTGCTGCTCTGGGAACTCATGGATGCCGGCCTGACAAGCGCCATCGTGCACGCATCAAAAATTCAACCCATGAATCGCATCGATTCCAGCAAGAAGCAGGCGGCGCTCGATGTGATTCACGACCGACGCGCGTTGACGCGTGGAGGCACGGGCCTGCCAGCCGACGTGTCGGACGAGTCACACGACCCCTTGCAGCACTTCATCGCGCTCTTTACCGATGAGGACGCTGTGAAGGCCGAAGTGGTCAATGCGGAACGCTCGCTGGAGGAGCATCTGCAGGCCCACATTGTGGATGGTGAAAAGCGGGACTTGGAAGCCCATCTTGAAATGGCCTTGGAAAAATACACGCCGCTGGAAGTCATCAATGACCATCTGCTGGCGGGCATGAAGACGGTCGGCGAGCTGTTCGGGTCTGGCCAGATGCAGCTTCCGTTCGTGTTGCAGTCCGCGGAGGTCATGAAGAAGGCAGTGGGTTTCCTTGAGGCTCGCATGGATCGGCTCGACGGTGTGTCCAAGGGCCATCTCGTGCTCGCGACGGTCAAGGGCGACGTCCACGACATTGGCAAGAACCTTGTGGACATCATCTTGTCGAACAATGGCTGGACGGTCGAGAACATCGGCATCAAACGCACCATTGACGAGATCGTGCAGGCCTGGCGACGCACCGGCGCCGACGCGATCGGCATGTCCGGATTGCTCGTCAAGAGCGTCATGGTCATGGAAGAGAATCTCGGCGTGTTGAATGAGCAGAAGATCGACGTGCCGGTGTTGCTTGGTGGCGCGGCGCTGTCACGCCACTACTGCGAGTCACATCTTCGTGAGATCTACAACGGACCCGTGTTCTACGGAAAGGACGCCTTTGACGGGCTTCGCATCTGTGAGGCGATTGCCGAGGGGCGACGGGAGGCGCTCGATGCCGAAATCGATCTCCGTCTGGCCACCCGTGCCGCCAGCGCCGCCCGCGTCGAGCACATGGAAACCAGTGAGCGGGGCGAAGGCGATGTGCCCACCATTGAGTCCGGCCGCAGCGATGTCTCCACCGACGCCGTGGTGCCAGCCGCCCCCTTCTTCGGCAGCCGCCTGATCGACGACATCCCACTCGATCGCATCTACCCCTACATCAATACAACGGCCCTCTTCCGAGGACAGTGGGGCTTCCGGCGTGGCCAGCGCAGCCAGGGTGAATTCCTTCGTGTGCTGCATGAGGAGGCCGAACCGGTCTTCGAGCGGCTGAAAGTCAGTCTTCGTGATGAGCAGATTCTGCGGCCCGCGTTGGTCTATGGCTGGTTCCCATGTGCCAGCGATGGTGAAGACCTCCTGGTGTTCGACCCGGACGATCACAATGCGGAGGTCGAGCGATTCTCTTTCCCCCGGCAGGCCAAACGCAGGCGACTGTGTATCAGCGACTTCTTCAAGCCGGTGGATTCGGGCGAGCGTGATGTACTGGGCCTCTCCTGTGTCACTATGGGCTCGGCTGTCAGCGATGTGACCCGCACGCTCTTCGAGGGGGACGAGTACACCGAATACCTCTATGTGCACGGCATGGGCGTGGAGTGCGCCGAGGCCCTCGCCGAACTCTGGCATCAGCGCATGCGGCAGGAACTCGCTGTCGCCGGTCAGGACAGCCCGCACATCAAGGAGTTGTTCCAGCAGAAGTACCGAGGAAGTCGCTACTCATTTGGCTACCCGGCCTGTCCGGACATGGCCGATCAAGAGAAACTGTTCCGCTTGCTGCAGCCTGAGCGGATCGGGTGCGTGCTGACCGAGAATCACCAGATCGATCCGGAGCAAAGCACCAGCGCGATCGTGATTCATCATCCAGAGGCCAAGTACTTCAACGTGTGAGTTGCAAAAAAGACATCGGCCGCTGCGAGTCGCAGCAGCCGATGCAGTTGTTCACGGTGTGAACACGTCGGAAGGTCAGTGCGTCTTGGCGCGTGCCTCGTTGACGTTGATGGCGCGACCGTCAAGGTCCTGGCCATTGAGGGCTTCGATGGCCTTGCGGGCATCGTCATCACCCATCTCGACGAAACCGAAACCACGTGAGCGGCCGGTGTCGCGATCAAGGACGACGTTTGCAGCGGTTACGGAACCGTGCTCGGAGAACATTTCGACGAGATCGTTGTCACGAACACGCCACGGCAGATTTCCAACAAAAAGCTTCACGGGAAAAACCTCGAACAGAGCAGTCACAGAAGCAGAAGAACACGGAGACCGCCTGTGACATCAGGCTCCGCGATCTCGGCCGACGTGGCCGCGTCGCGTATTGTACGGCCGCCCGGAAGGGATTGATAGGGGGCAGGGGATCGGAGATTATTGATCGATCAGTCGGGCCTGAAGGCCCTGTGTGGGGTCTTGTGCGGTCCACACGACCAGCGTACCGCCGCCTGCCTGGCAGACTTGCGGATATCCGCTCCGTCGACCGCCCGGGACAGGCGCTACGATGGAGGTGTCCGATGGACCGTCGAGCCGGCTCACGTGACGCGTCATCAAGACAGCGGTGTCATCAGCCATGTCGATCCACGACACGATCGCAGTGTCGGGTGACGTCCACGACACGTCAACGCGTCCGAGGGCCGTGTCGCCGGCGACTGGAATTGGCGCCCCGAATGTCTCGCCGCCATCGGTCGAGAACGCGGCATGCACTCCAGCCTGCTCGCCGCCGGTGAACCACGCGGCGACGACAGCGTCTAGTCTCGCGTCAAGGGCCGGCCCGTTGACGGGGCACCCGGCGATGATCCAGTCGTCGCGGTGCAGTTCGTATGGGGGCACCCACTCGTCACCGCTTCGCCGTTTCAGTGAGATGTCGCGTCGTTCATGGGCATCGCGGTCGCGATAGGCAATCAGGGTGCCGCTTGGCATGGCGACCATGGCAGTGGGGCAGCACTCGCAGGCGCGATCATCGAGCTGGCTGGAGTCCGCGATCGTGTCGGTGATGAGCGCCGTGCGAAGCGACATCGCGCCGCCGGCACCGTGTCCATGGCCGTCACCACCATGGCCTTCCGCGGTCATCGCGCGGCCATCAAGCCACACCGCGCGCATGCCACCACCCTCTGGAACGAGGGACACGAATCCATGCTCGGTTTCGGTACGGTCATCATTGAGCGTGCCAAGCATGGTCCAGTGCTGTCCGGCGTCTCGTGAGCGCGCCACGCCGACGTCGTAGGCATAGGTGCCTGGGCCGCTCTTCTGCAGCCAGGTAGCGATGAGCGATCCGTCGCCAGCGACGCCGATCTGCGGCACATCGGCCCAGTTGACGAAGAAGTCCCGCCGCTGCGTGATGGTGCGGGCCGGCGACCATGTATTGGCCTTGACGTCGTAGCGGCTCGCCTGCAATCTCCATGCACCGTCCGAGTTGGCGGTGTCGGGGACCGGTGCGGGTTCCAGCCACGAGAGCCAGGCACCATTCCCGTCCGGGCACAGCGTGGGTGCCATGGCATGGGCGCCGCAGGGCGGGGGGGGCGCTGCAGCGGCGGCGATGGTCAAGCTCAGCGTCGCGATCATCATTGCGAGGGCTCCGGTACGTCGTGGACATGGGTCCGTTTGCCCGCCCAGCCACTGAGAAGTTCAACAGCCACCTGTACGCCGATGCCGGCTGCGATGGCAAACTGGCTCGAGCCGCCGCCGAGCAGGCCGGCGACGTGCAGATTCGGCGCCACGCGATACACATCGTCGTGTTCAAACATGATGCGATCCGCCTTGCCGCCCCGCGGATGCGGAACGGGCGACACGGGAAGCGCCTCGATGTCACAGCACTTGTACCCCGTCGCCAGCACGATCGTCTCGCATGTGTACGAGTCGCCGGAATTGGTGGCGACCACCCAGCGATCACCATCACGTTCCACGCGCACCACCCGGCCGGCGACCAGCGTCGCCACCGGATACTGTCCAAGCTGCGCCCGCAAATTCTCAAGCGTCTTCACCCCGGTCGTCCCGGGCACAATTCCGGGAGCGTTGAAGAGTCGCGCCTTGTTCAGGTCACTGCCTCCGTCATCGATCACCAGCACCCGGCGATTACCAAACCAGGGCCTGGGCCCGGCCGAGGCAATCGTCATGGCGCAGGACAGTCCGCCCACGCCGCCCCCGATGATTATCACATCGATGTCGTCCACATCAGGCAGGATAGTGCGAGCGAGTCCTATCGTGACACGCCGGGCAGCCCGTCGATGCTTGTGGCGTTCTTGGCATTGATGCGTTCACGGATGCGATGTTCACCCCGATTGGCGGCAGAATCCGGAAGTTCCGTCCGTTGCCCCCGGAACTCATACAGCGGGACGCCGAATCCACAGGAGTCTGCGACGCGATCCAAGTGCACTCGAATGATCGACCTCGCTCCCGGAAGCGGGGGGAAGCGCGTGAGCAGTGACGCATAGTCATCGTCGCTGGGCGCGAGCACTTCGCCGCGACCTTGCAGCCGCAGGATGTTAGGCGTGCCCTCGAAGGCGCAGAACATCAGGCACACCCGCCCGTTCTCCAGAATGTGCGCCGTCGTTTCGATGCCGCTGCCATAGAGATCAAGCCACGCCATTGTGGACGCATCAAGCACCACAAACGTGTCGCCCAGTCCTTTCGGTGACAGGTTCACCGTGCCGTCCGCTGCGAGCGGCGCCGTCGCCACAAAAAACATCTCCTGCGCCTCTATGAAGGCCTGCTGCCGCTCGCTGATTGTGGTTGTCTCGGCCATTTGAGACTGGGGAAGGTAGCAGACGCAGGAAGTGACCTGTGGTCAGATGCACGGGCCCCAGGCCGAGATCAGGGCCAGCAGGTCGTCGGTGCCGACCGTGCCGTCGCCGTCGATGTCGGCTGGGCTGTTGGCGGCGCCCCAATCGGCGATGAGGGCGAGGAGGTCATCGGTGTCGACCTCGCCATTGCCATCGATGTCAGCTGGACAGGCTGGTACATCAGTGCAGTCAACGGTGCTCGCGCTGATCTGGACGTTGTCAAGATGCCAGCCGGCGTAGTCGTTGAACTGCTCGTCCCCCGTGTCGAAGTCGAATCCGATGGCCAGCGTGTCGCCCGAGACATTCGTGAGATCAATCTCGTACTCGGTCCAACCGGATGTGTTTTCTAGCAGGGCAATCGACACGCCGTTGACCAGCACACGGGCCTCGTCCCAACCGGACGCGTTCTCTGTGGTCAGGGCGGTGCAGAAGCTGAGGCTCATGTCTCCGCCGACGCCAGCCAGCGGAATGGCGGGCGAGGTGAGCTGCCCGGACTCGGTGCCTCCGGTGTCGTAGTCGCAGCTGCCCTCCTGTCCGAAGTAGGCGACGGCTCCCTCCTGACACATGCCTGCGGGCGCACATCCGCCGCTGCTGGCATGCCACAGCCCACTTGCCGACCAGTTGCCGGGGATGCCGTCTGCGAAGGACTCGTCGAGCAACATCGTGCTCTCGAGCGTGCCGACCAGCAACGTGAACTGCGTGTCGGGCGCGTTGATGGGGTGGGTGACCGCAGTGCCAGACTCGGTGTTCGCCGAGAGGTAGAACGACACGTCCTGCCTGCACTGGACCGCCGGAATCGTAGCGGCGAAGAGGTCGTCTCCGAGCGGGTCGGCCGGGAGCATCGAGGGCGTACCGTCAATTGTCACGACCAGCATGACTGATTCGGGATCCGGCGCCTCATCGCCTGCCATTACGCCGAACAGCAGGTCCGTCGGGTTGCCGGGCAGAACGGCTTCCGGGCGGCCGGCGGGGAAGTGGAATGCCAGAAGGCTTGGAATGCAGACCCCCAGCGGATGATCCATCGCGTACTGCAGGTCAGCGTGGATGATGTTCGTGCCGTGATTCCAGCCGCCGCTTGAGTCGCAGCCCGCGTGCGTGTGGATGCCGATCGCCAGGCCGGTGACCTCGTCCAGCACAGGTGAGCCGCTGTTGCCGCCGGTGGTGTCGGTCTGGTATCCGATGGTCGTGCCGTCGAGGAGCATATACGGGCCGGTATGTGTTTTCTGAACTCCATACCAGGTGGGGCTGACTGGCGAACTGACTGACCCGTAGCCAGTGATCGTGATGTCGCGACCATCCATGGCCGGCGCGGCGTCAGCGAGCACATGCGAATTTCCCTGCGCCTCATAGGCGGTGAGTTCAGTCTCGGTGTTCTCGAAACACCCGTAGTAGGCCCAGTCATTGCCGATGCCACCGTCGGTGAACTGAATCGAAGTCAGGTCGACCGGGTACTGGTCTTCGGGGCCCGGGTGATTCCACGATCCATCCCCATTACTCAGCGGAACATTGAACTCCATGATCTCGACCACCGAGGAGTTGTCGAGGCAGTGACCAGCGCACAGGAAGGAGTGCGCCGCATCGTCGATGAGCCAGGCGCTGCATCCGATCGGGGCGAGTCGCCCGCTCCGGTCGTCGAAACTGAGTTCGCGATCGTCCACGCCGAAGCAGATGGAGCGATCGTCAGTCGTCGTGCCCATCGTGAGCGCCGCGTCGATGGTGACGTGAGCCGCCGGCGAGCCGGGTTCGGCGACGAGTTCGACGAGGACAGCCGGTCCATTGAACCACGCGCTGGCGTTTCGCCACTGGCCAAGTGTTTCAGCGCGATGGTGCTGCACGCCGCCATCGGTCAGCGAGGTCATGCGAAGTACGCACCCCCTAGACAGTTTCGTGCGTCCGAACTGCAACTGCATGGACGAGGCACTCGCGACCGCGACGACGTGCTGGAAGAGCACGGCGGATGTCGCCAAGGAATTGGAAACGACGCCGCTGCTGACGCGAACCGGCGTCGTGGAGAGGTCCGGCATGGCGACCTGCCCGTAACTGGCGTGAAGCCCCAGGAAGGCGGACAGCACCGCGGCGACAGGCCCTGTTGATCGATGCATGACGACGTCTCTCCAAGCGGTCTCTACTTCTGCCAGCCCTGCGGGTCAGCGTCCTCTCACATTCGGCGGTTCGGCACGGGTGGATCCCGATCGCCCGTCAGATATTCCACGATGCTACCTCCCGTGGGGCTGGCCGCGAAGCGAAATTTGCTCCCTCCGGGGGGTGGTCGTCTATCCCGTGGAGCCGGAGGACGTCCTTGACACCGGTGATCAGCCGTCGATCAGGTAGCGGAGCAGATCAGCCTACATGTTCGGCCATGAAGGCCGACGCCTTGTCCAGCGCAATGCGTTCCTGCTGCTGGGTGTCGCGGTGGCGGACGGTGACGGCTTGGTCGCTCGCGGTGTCACCGTCGATCGTGAAGCAGAAGGGACACCCCGCTTCGTCCATGCGGGCGTAGCGTTTGCCGATGCTTTGTTTGACGTCGGTTACGACGTCCCAGCGTTCTCGTAGTTCGGCCCACAAGGTGTGCGCGATTTCGGGCATGCCGTCCTTTCCGACGAGCGGAAAGACGGCGGCCTGGATTGGCGCGATGCTCGGGTGGAAGGCCATGTAGACGTTGCTCGCGCGATCAGGGTCGGGCGTGTAGGCCTCGCACAGCAGGGTCAGCGTGCCGCGGCTCAGGCCCGCGCTCGGCTCGATCACGTGCGGGATGTACCGCTCGTTTTTGGGCTGATCGAAGTAACTCAGCTTCTTCTTGCTGAACTCCTGGTGCCGGGTAAGGTCGTAATTGCCGCGGTGGGCGACGCCCTCGAGTTCGCCGAAGCCCGGGAAGGTAAAGGGGAAGCGGTATTCGATGTCGAAGGTGCCGCAGCCTTCCTTGGCGTAGTGCGCGAGCTCGTCGCTGTCGTGCTTGCGCATCTGCAGATTCTCTCGCGACAGGCCGATCGATTGCCACCATTTCGATCGCACATCGCACCAGAACTCGAACCACTTTTCTGCCTCGCTTTCGTGGCAGAACCACTCGATCTCCATCTGCTCGAATTCGCGGGAGCGGAAAATGAAGTTGCGAGGCGTCACTTCGTTGCGGAAGGCCTTGCCGACCTGGGCGATGCCGAAGGGCACTTTGACCCGCATGGTGTCGACGACGTTGCCGAAGTTCAGGAAGATGCCCTGCGCGGTTTCCGGCCGAAGGTAGACCTTGCTGTCCTCGTTTCGGATGGCTCCCGTCGTTGTATCGAACATCAGGTTGAACTGCCGCGGCTCGGTTAGCGTGCCGACGGTCCTGGTGTCCGGCCCGACGGTGATTGCGAGTTCGTCGGCCGAGAGTTCGGTGAGTGCGCAGGTATCGAGTTCTTCGTCGGGCACGGCTCGCTTGACGTACTTGTCGAGTTTCTTCCGCGCGGCGGCAAGCGAGTCGTCATCTCCGTCAATGAACGCGTAGATCTGACCGCCCGTTTCGCCTGAAACACCAAGGCAGCGTACGTGGTCGGCGCGGTACCGCGACTTTGATTCGCGACAGTCGACCATGGGGTCGTTGAAGCCGCCCACGTGTCCCGAGGCTTCCCACACCTTAGCGTTCTGAATGATGGCCGAATCGAGGCCAACGATGCTGACTTCGTTGCCGTCCGGGCCCAGCGGCGGCCGCTTGACCATGTCCCGCCACCAGCGGTCACGCAGATTGTTCTTGAGGGCGGTGCCGAGTGGGCCGTAGTCCCAGAAGCCGTTGATGCCCCCGTAGATCTCGCTGGCCGGGTAGATGAAGCCTCGGCGTTTGCACAGGGAGACCAGTTCATCCATTGAATACGGTGGGGTCGTGTCGGCCATGGAGGGATGGTACTCGCCGCCTTTGACCCTGAGCGTGCATTGCGAGTCGAAGGTCAGCCGCCCTCGACTTCCGATTTTCGACTTCCGACTCCCTGCGGCGGCGAAACTGTCGCCAACCTGATTGCCAGATCCAGCGCGGCCTTCATCGAAGTCGGGTCCGCTTGCCCGCGGCCGGCGATGTCAAAGGCTGTGCCGTGATCTGGGCTGGTGCGGACGAACGGCAATCCAACGCTCCAATTGACGGCGTTGCCTTGCCCAAGCAGCTTCATCGGGATGAGTCCCTGGTCGTGATACATCGCCACGACCAGATCGAACTCGCCGCCGACGGCGCGGCGGAACAGGGTGTCTGATGGGAAGGGGCCGGATATATCAATGCCGTTCGTGGCCGCCATTTCGATTGCTGGCGTGATGACCTTCTCTTCTTCCCAGCCGAGTACGCCGCCTTCGCCTGCGTGCGGATTGAGGCCGCACACGGCGATGCGTGGTCGAGCGACGCCAAGCAGTCGGCATGCTTCGGCACCGCGGTCGATGGCGTCGAATACGCGGCCGATGGTCAAGATGTCCCGCACGCCCATCAGGGGCACGTGGACCGTCGCGAGCGCTACCCGCAAGTGCGGCGACTCAAAGATCATCGAAACCTGCTTGGCCTTGGCGCGATGGGCGAGTAGTTCGGTATGGCCGGGCCAATTGAAGCCAGCCAGTGACCAGGCTTCCTTGCTTATGGGCGCGGTCACAATGGCGTCGAGCTTGCGGGGGTCGTCTGCCGGCCGGGTCGCGTCGCGGATGGCCAGTTCCACCCAGTGTTTGGAGGCGGCGCCGGTGCGTTTGCGGGGACCGCGGGGGAGATCGAGCAGGTCACCGTGGCGGGGCTCGTCCAGCACGATCGGTGTATCGGGCAGTGGTTTGTCGGCGTGCTCGTCGATGCAGGCGCGGAACCAGTCGGGGCGCACCCCGATCTGCTCAGCGGCGAGCGTCAGTGGTGCGCCCGCGCCGTACACGACCAGACGGCCACGCCGGCGGAGGTCTTGATCGCCTAGGCAGGACGCCACGATCTCAGGGCCGATGCCCGCTGGGTCTCCCATCGTGATGCCGATGAGGGGTCGATGCTCGTGGTGCGCGGTCATGAGTCCCTATCGTAGGGAAACCCATGGTTGGATCAACGGACACGGTGGCCAAAGTCGCCGCAGCACTCTTCCACGCGGGAGACGCCGCGAGCCTGCGGGCCGCCATCGAGATCGCGAGAATGCAGAGCGGAGGCGGCGTTCCGCCCTCGATGTCGAATGTGCGGCGGCATCTGGAGGCCCTTGAGCAGTCGACGAGTGGCGAGGCGTCGTGGGCGTTGGCCCGCCTCCAGCGGCTGGACGTCATTGCGGAGTTGATGCGGACCCTAGCGTTCCTCGAGCCCAACGGCGTGTGTTACGTCGTGGGCCGGGCAGCCGAGGGGTTCGTCGACGACACCGCCCCGGCTCACGTACGCCTGGTGGGCGGTCACGCGGCGGCTGTCGTGGTGGACGCATTGGAGTCGCATGGATTCCCGCCCTGTGAAGTGTCCAGCCTCAGCACGCGGCTTGGGTCGGTGGCGGTCGCGCATCTCGATGCCGGGGCCGCGCAGGTTGATCTGATGATGCTGGCCAGTGCGCCCGCTGCCCACGCCGCGGTCAACGTGGTAGACGGCCGCCCCGTGGCCTTGGTGGATGAGGCTGGCTTTGCCAAACTCATCGACGAGGCCCGGGGCGACGCAGTCAGATGATCTGAGTGGTCAATCGTTTGCTCAGCACGGTCCCCAAGACGCGATGAGCACCAGCATGTCATTGACACCCACGAGTCCGTCCCCGTCAAAGTCCCACGTTTCATCATCGCTTCCGAAGGCCGCGATCATGCCGAGCAGGTCATGCACATCCACGGTGCCGTCTGGAATGCCATCACCGGGACATGGGCAGATGAAGGTGAACGAGTTGCCACCGAGATCGGTCCAGGTGCCCGCGATATGTACGGCGCTGCCGCAGAACTGGGTGTTCGAGACCTCGGCGGCGGCGGGCGTTATCAGGTTGACCGTCGGCATGCCCGAATTTCTGAACGAACCTCCGTCGATCGTCAGACTGACTTCGCCATTGACAGACACACCATCCTGCTCGTGGTCCTCGAAGAGGCAATCCAGCAATGCGACGTCAGCGAACCCCTCTGTGCCGATGCCCTGATTGACGATGTACAGGCCTCCGACTTGGTCACCCGAACCACGACGAAAGGCGCACTGCTCGACAGAAATGTGTCCGTCGGGGCCGTTGGGGGCAAGCAGCAGGTGACCACCGTCTCCCGAGGTGTTGTCTTCAAAGAGACAGTCGGCGATGGTGAGGTTCTCGGCTCCCCACATGCCTGCCGACATCGCGCCGCCCCAATCGCTCGATACATTGCGACGGAACGTGCAGCCGCGGACCTCGACCTCGAAGACATCGCCAAGGCTCACAGCGTCGATGCGCAGAGCCGCACCGGTGAAGTAGTTTCGGTTGTCTTCGAAGACGCAGTCGGCAACCGTGGCGACGCATCGCCTGATGGTGACCGCACCCGTGTACGGATGGTCGTGGTTGCGGATCGTCACCCCGCGCAGTTCGCCCGACGAGAACGGTGGGAAATGCACCAATGCGTAGGCCGTGGCGCCCAAGCCATCGATAATCGTCTCGCCGGGCCCTTCGGCCGAGCGGACGATGACGTGTTCCTCCTTGAACGTGAAGCTGTCGGTGTAGATACCGGCCGCCAGCACCACTTCATCGCCCGCGGCTGCGGCGTTGACGGCATCTTGGATGGTCGCGTAGTCGCCAGGCACGTGAATCGTGCCTGCCAGCACTGATCCAGTCCATGCGAGGATTGAGAGCGCGGCTGTGGTGTGTCGGTGTGTGTTCGTATGCGTCATGGTGTTACTCCTGTCTCTGTGCGGACGGTGCCGCTGAGGAGAGAGACCAAGGGTCTCGGGCCATGCGCTGGATTCGACAATTCATCCAATTCCGCCTTTGAGGGGGCCACTTCCAAACTTCGCCCGGAGTTTGCGCATGGCCGGGTCGTCCGCCCGCGTCGAGCCACCCTCGCCGCCGCCTGCGCCGGGCTCACCGGTTGTCTGCTTGATCGACAGGCCGATCCGTTTGGTGTCAGGGTCGATCTTGAGGATCTTGACCTCTACGACTTCGCCCTCCTGCACGACTTGGCTGGGGCGATTGATGCGTTTGTGGGCCATTTCGGAGATGTGAACGAGCCCCTCGATCCCATCGGAGATCTTCACGAAGGCGCCGAAGGCCGCGAGTTTGGTCACGGTACCGGTGACCACCGCGCCTTCCTTCAGTTCGCTCGTGGCGGCCGCGAAGGGGTCACTGACCAGTTGCTTCATGCCCAGGCCGATGCGAGGGGGATCCTTGTCCAGGTCGACCTTGAGCACCTGCACCCGCACGGCTTCCCCTTCCTTGACCAGATCGCCGGGGTTCTTGATGCGATCCCACGACATGTCCGAGACATGCACGAGTCCGTCCACCCCACCGATGTCGACGAAGACGCCGTACTGCTGCACGCTTGTGACGACACCGTCGAATGACTGCCCGGGCTCAAGTGTCGCCATCAGGGTGTCGCGTTTCTCTTTACGTTCAGCGTGCATGACGCTGCGGCGACTGAGCACCAACCGGTCGCTGCGGCGGTCGAGTTCCATTACCTCGCAGGGAAGTTTCTGGCCGACGAAGTCGCTGAGGTCGGGGATGTGCCTGAGGTCCACTTGTCCGGCGGGCATGAAGGCCTTGTGGCCGGCGACTTCCATGTCGAGGCCGCCCTTGTTCGTGCCGGTACAGAGGGCTTCGATGATCTGGCCTTGCGAGATGTCGGTCCACTTGGCCTTGGAGATGGAGCCCTTGCGGGAGAGGATGAGCAGGTCGTCGTCGAGGTCGCGCCGCTCGATCGTGAAGGTGAGTTTTTCCCCCAACGCCGGCGGCGTGTCGAAGGCGCTCAGTGGACAGACGCCGCTGGTGCGTGGTCCGAACTCAACCAGAACGTCTTGGCCGCGGACCTGCACGACGGTGCCTTCGCGCTCGGGGCGGGCGCCGCGGCTTGGAGTTAGCGGCGGCGAATCGATTTCGGTGATGGAGAGATCTCCAAGCGCCGCTTCGATTTCGGCTTCGAGTGCCGGATCCATGGGCGAGCCGTGCGGGTTCGCTGGCTGCATGTGTGGGGGTCCTCTTTCCGGATGGCCTGTTCCGGGGGGCCTGTTTCAGGGGTCAGTCAACAGTGGTCGAGCACCGGTAGCCGCACGTCTGCGGGAACAGGGTCTGCCACCAAGACATCATCCTCGATTCCCCGAACGATTGCACGCGCCAATTCACCGCGTCTTCGGGGGCCTGGAACGGACACTTCTGCGTAATGGTCGCAGCGGCCGGTCCAGCGTCCTGCATGGCGGGCATCGGGCTTCTCTGCGAAGAGACGCACTTCACGACCCACGAGACGGCTGCGGAATGTGTCGGCCAAGCCGGTGCCCGAGGTGGTTTCCAGATCAATGAGTTGGCGGACTCTGGCGTGGGCGATGGGCGGTGGGATCGCCTGATGGGTCCAGCGGGCTGCTGCGGTCCCTGCTCTTGGACTGAAGGGGAACACGTGCATGTGGAGGAATCCGACGCTGCGCGCAACGGCGAGTGTCTGTCCAAAGTCCACGGGCGACTCGCCCGGAAAGCCGCAGATAATGTCGGTGGTGATGGCCGGAGGCAGGCCGCGTGCGGTGAGCACACTGGTGACCCGATCGATCATGTCGTGGTACTCGCCCACGCAGTACTGCCGGTTCATACGCCGCAGAATTGTGTCCGATCCTGACTGCAGGGGGAGGTGCAGGTGAGGGGCCATGACCCGCGCGTTGGCTTGATACGCGTCAAGCAACGGCTTGGTGACGTCGCCGGGTTCGAGGGAGCTGAGTCGCAGTCGCTGCAGGCCAGGTGTGGAGGCGACGGCGTCCACAAGGTCTGCCAGTGGCGAGGCCATTGGTCGGTGTTGGCGGCGTCGCAGTGCTGTTTCATGGCCATAGGCACCAAGGAAGATCCCGGCGAGCACGATCTCGGGGTGGCCAAGATCGACCAGCCTGGCCACTTCGTCGAGTACGACCGAGATTCGTTTGGTCCGCAGGACCGGACGCCCCTTCGGAATGATGCAGAAGGTGCAGTGGGCGTCGCAGCCATCTTGGATTCGCACTTCGGCGCGGACGTGTCGGGCGGGCGCGTCGGGGAGGATTGTCAGGGGTAATGGGATCGTTGCGGGCGTGTCACATGTGTCCGGGGCTGCTGCTGCCGAGTCCCTTGGCTGGCTGTGAGCGATTCTCTCATCGATCCAGCCTCCAAGCGCGTCAGGGAGGAGCACCTGATGTCCGAGTGCGGCGCCGGTTGGGCCGGCCAAGGCATGGGCCTCCGCTGGATTGATGCCGACGAGGCAACCGGTGACGAGCACGGCGCCACGTGGCGACTGGCCGCGGCTCGCACGCCGGATCGCCTGACGTGACTTGGCGGCGGCGCGGCCGGTCACCCCACAGGTGTGTACCACCTCCAGATCCGCCGCCATGCCCGGCGTCGCCTCGTGGAGTCCGCGGCTCCTCAGGACAGCCTCCAACTCACGCCGCTCAGCGTGATTGACCCGGCACCCAAGCACCCGGACGCGGTAGGTGGACATGACCTGAGACATCGGCAGCCATGGTATGCAAGCCCTCAGAGGCCCGAAACCCTGCTTCGCGGGATTTCTGGACACCCACCCAGCGCCATTGGGTCATTACTGGACACCCAGCCACCGCGAGCATTGGGGACATCCCGATGCTGGGCCCATGGATTGGGTGGGTGTCCAGAAACACCAATGGGTTGGTTGGGTGTGGTGTTCGGAAGCAGCGGCGTCACTCAGAAGCGTGGTATGGCCATGGAGGTGGATCCGAACGGTATGATCCGTCGCTTGCGTGCCTCTTCTGCGCGGATGGATCCGTATGGGGGCAAATTACGAATCGAGACCTTGGGGGAGGATCACACAGGACACCCGAATGGCCACCGCACACGCAGCTTGGGGAATCGAGATCGGCGCCTATGCCATCAAGGCGATCCGATTGGAGCGGGGCGGGTCCGACGTCGAAGTTTCAGACTTTGCCGTCATTCCTCATCGCAAGGTCCTTACGACGCCCGACGTAGATGTGTCGGACGTCATCCGACTCAGCCTCGGCCAGTTGATCAGCCAGAAGTCACTCGAGGACGAACTGGTCGTCATGTCCGTGGCCGGACACTCGTCTTTCGTCCGCTTCGCCAAATTGCCACCCGTCGAGCCAAAGAAGATTCCGGACATTGTTCGGTTCGAGGCCGTGCAGCAGATTCCATTTCCGATTGAGGAAGTCGAGTGGGACTACCAGACGTTCACGAGCGAAGAATCGCCCGAGGTCGAAGTGGCCCTGTTCGCGGTCACGCGGGACAAGGTTCGGGAACTTCTGGACCTGTATGGCGACGTTGGGTTGAGTCCGGAGGTGTTGACGCTGAGCCCCGTGGCCCTGTTCAACGCCATGTCCTTTGATCACAACCTCGCGGCCACTCAAGGTGCGACGGTCTACATCGACATTGGAACCACCGCGACCGATGTGGTCATCGCCGACAGCGGTCGATGCTGGATTCGAACGTTCCCGATCGGCGGAAACCACTTCACAGTGGCGATTGCCGAGGCCTTCAAGATCTCGCACAGCAAGGCAGAGGCGCTCAAGAAAGAAGTGTCGACCAGCAAATATGCCAAGCAGATGATGGCTGCGATGCGGCCGGTGTTTACCGATCTGCTGCAGGATCTGCAGCGCTCGCTCGGCTACTTCACCAACACCCGGCCCGACGTGAAGATCACCAAGATGGTCGGCACCGGGTCGACGTTCCGCATACCCGGCCTTCGAAAGTTCGTTGGACAACAGCTCGAGCAGAACGTGCTTCGGCTCGACGAATTTCGACGCATTCGCGTCGAAGGCAAAGGGGCCGCCGCGTTCGCCGAGCATGTCGTCAATCTGGCCACGGCCTACGGATTGGCCTTGCAGGGGGTGGGATTGGCCGATCTCGATGCCAATCTGGTCCCATCACAGGTCCGCCGCGAGCAGGTCTGGCATCGGAAGACCAAGTGGTTTGTTGCGGCTGCCGCG